>Ga0115846_100570_pt1 | contig 18801 bp, 12 predicted proteins | sample InSIn5gowninarea_2_FD_83860 | JGI IMG/M metagenome (GOLD analysis project Ga0115846, IMG submission 83860)
GGAAGCAGTTGATACGTTATATCTTGATGTATGGGAAGCGACTGGGGATTGGGCAGATGTGAGGATCTCGAAGAAAGTGCTGCCTTCATTTTTGACTCTCCTCCCCTCGTCAATGCAACGGTCGCATACACCAGTCATCACTCAGCTCTCACAGGCTGTTCTTGAGTCGTATCCTGTCCCTGAAAACTATGAACATGGAGGACACCGTTCAGGAAACAACATGCCGCACGATCTCTTCTTCGAAAACTACCAACCACTGTCAGTCATCTTCCCGTGGCTGAGACAGATGGCTTCAATGTTTCCCGATCGCACACAGCTTTTCACAATCGGGACATCCTATGAAGGTCGAGATATACCGGCTATCTCAATCGGCATACCTTCTGATACCGAAGAGTCTCAAGAGGATGAATCGCGTCAAACAATTGTGATCATAGCAGGAGGTCACGCAAGAGAGTGGATCTCAACTTCAACAGCAGCATATCTGCTCAGGAGTCTACTACATAATTTTGACCCTGCCAATCATCATGTTATCGAAAAACTTCTTCATAACTACGACTTTGTCTTCATTCCAGTTCTCAACCCGGATGGCTACGAGTATACATGGACGACTGATCGTTTATGGAGAAAGAACAGGCAAGACACTGCACTGCCATTCTGCAGGGGCATCGACCTCGATCGAAGCTTCCCTTACAGTTGGGATGGCGATTACCAAAGAGACAACCCATGCTCCGAGTCCTACGCTGGCGAGCATCCCCTCCAAGCTGTAGAAGCGCAAAGACTTGTCGATTGGGCTAAGAATGAAACAGAAAGCAATAGAAGAGTATTCGCTGCCTTCATCGACCTGCACAGCTATTCACAGGAGATCCTCTATCCCTTCAGCTACACCTGTGATCGAAGACCGAAAAACCTAGAAGATCTAGAAGAGATAGCCTACGGCCTAGCCAAAGCCTTCAGGTTAACAAGCGGTCACCACTACGAAGTTAGCAGTGCCTGTGACGGCTCCATCACTCTAGCAACAACGGCCAAGACCGGCAAACAAGACAAAGTCCTCACAAGACTTGAGGAGTCTGGAGGTAGTGCTCTAGATTTCTTTTATGAGGAGTTACGTATTGATTATGCTTTTCAAATTAAACTGCGAGATACGGGTTCATATGGATTTTTGCTGCCGAAAGCGCATATCGTGCCAACTGGTATGGAAGCATTCAATGGTTTTATGAGCTTGGGGAAATGGTTGCTCGGGAATAGGGGTATTGAGGGCTATACGGGTTTATCTTCTGATGAGATTTGGGGTGAGGAAGAGGTTGTTAGCAATGATGTCTCTGGTGTGAGTGATTCAGGTAATGATAATGAGGGCGATGAGGACGGTGTCTGGTGGCGGCGGAGAAGGCGGTAAGTGAGTACCCATATTTCCAGCTTAATATTCAGACTGTGGTGAAAGAGCTTCAATCACTCACTTGACTTCCTACGTTCATCCTCTAATCATAGCGTTCGTTCCTTTTCACCATGGACTCAAACTTCGCTCATTTCATCACCATTACCGTGTCACATCCCAAAAGAATTCGTAGAGGATCTCGCATTTATCTCATTGCTTCCGTCTATCTACCAGAGAGGCCAAGGTCAGCTCCAGAAGTCCATAAGCCAGGGTATCCACGTCCACATGCCGCCGCGTGCGCTTCAAGGCCTGTGGCAGAACCTGGGAGATTTTCTCTGTACGCCGTCTGTGCCGTGTCAGGAGCTGGGCTTGGCCAATGTTGCGGCCATGCCGGCTCCCAAACTGAGCAGTTTCGAACTGAGCAGGAATCCAGGTTTAGCGAAACTGGCTGCTCTTTTAAGCCATGGATGTACTCTAGTTCTCGTGGCGTACGTTCGGAGGAGTCTCATGTCTTCGGCGAAGGGATACTCAATGGCTTGGGTCATGAGGAAGTTGAGGAGCGAGTACTTCAATACTTTATTGTGGACAATCTCCCGTGCACATTAGTACTTTGCATTGGTCTAGTAGCGATGGGGTTAGTAGCTGTGACTGGAAGGAAGTACAGCCTTGAGGGATGAGCTAGGATAGGATAGGTGAGTAGATGAAGTTCAGGGGGTTGACGAGGGTTTGTTGTTGCATACACCACGTACGTAAGGGATGTAAGGTGTTTGTTGTGGACCTCGTATAGGTATTGACTTGAACTGTACAGATTGCCAGTCCTGTTATTATCCAATTAAACGTCTAAACGAAACAAGTCACACGCATCTCTCATGTGTTAGTTTCAGTGTGTAACAACCTCCAGAGCCCGTGTCGTTGGGTTGACTGGCAATTCAAGCTCAAGGTAGTGTTTTCCGTTACTTAAAGGAGGGGGAATCACTTCGATTTGTCTGTGCTATGTGGCTCTGGGTGGTCACTGTTGATACAGAGAGTAGAAATTGGATCGTGACCTCAAAAATTGATTACTCTCCCATTTTAATCTCCTCATCGGACATGCGGGCTCCTTCTACCTTGATCCCACGCGGCTCACGTGCTCTGATCCATTCTTCTCTCTTGGGTGCGAACCACTCGCCAACTGGTTTCCAATGCTTAATTCTCGTATCACCATCCTTCTTCATCCAGATAGCACAGGCAGCACTCGTGGTTGGCAACACCGTAGTTCTCGCACCCTCCCACTCGACTTCACCAGTCTCGGGATTTATGATCCGTCCAACCCACAACTCCTTCTTTTGCCAACCATACTCGAATTCATCCTTCTTGTCATTGAATTTCCGGCCTAGTCGGTACTCGATCCAGTTTTTCCAGATGTTCTTGCCGACGAGAGCGACTGCTTGTGGCCTGAGATTTCGAATCTTTTCGTCTAGTATTTTTGCACCTGCTTGGTATATATCCTTTGGTATGTCCTTTTCCGCTATGCTTGCAGCTGGAACGATGTTGGTATGACCGATGCCATATAGATCCATTAATGCATGAGTGTCAGCAGGCTTGTGCTGGACTGGAGTGATGCCAGAGGAATACATGAGCGGCCAGAATTTATTCGAGTGATGGGAGTAGGCGTGGCCTGGAGAGAACTGTCAGCGGGTGATTGATGGGGTCCGGAATGAGGTGACCTACCAGTCTCTCCAGTCTTGATACCAGGATTGACACCAACCATTACTAGGGTCAAGCCAGGTCGAAGACTGTCAACTAGCTTGTTGTTGACGGATCCTGCAGGTATCAAGACGCTGTCTTTGGATATGCGCGGCTTCTTTCGAGAAGTCCTGGCTACTTCTTCCGCATTGATCTTGCGCTTCGAAAGTGGCGAATTGATAGTGCTGTCAATACTGCCAGTTATGGTTTTCTCATTTGTATGCTCAGAGTGGTTTGTTGTATTTCTGGCATTGGCTTTTGTGACGGAAAGGGCCAACCTATCTGAGGTTGTTCGACCGGTAGGCCTTCGTGTGTTGGGAGCCATGGTGGGCGAGGTAGACTTCATCGGGGTTTGATGATAGGCAAATTGTGCCAAGATTGACTTGAATGATGTAGCTGGTGGCTCCGTTTTTGAGAGTTCTGGGACGGCTTTTGTGTAATCTGTGTGTTCAGAGGGAACATCTTCTGAAGGTAGATCCTGGGGATCATCGATCGTGGTATAGTGCATGCCTGCCAGTATGCTCCGTGCAGGGTTGTTTCTTTCTGAGTGCCCGCAACATTGTGGTCGTTAAGACGAGTTAACTTGCTACTGATCCATAGCATATGACTGCTAGGTTAGAGAAGTCCTCTCCGTATGACAAGGTAACGATGCGATGATCTGCTTGGTGAGATGACAGAAGGACAAAACATTGCAAACTAAAATATGCATTGATCGGCACTGAAACGTCGATCCCGCATATGGAGCCAACGGCCGCATTACTAGGCGCGATTATCACAAGGACAATGCAATAGGTTCAGTGTATCACTCCGTTCATATCGCCTTACCCATGTCTACCATACAAACATAGACCCTTACAGCCAATGTGGCTTGTCCAAGAAGGATGTCAGTCACCTCCGAGATATCTGCAGGTACGGACGGACACCAGGTACTCTATCCAGATCCCTGCCGTCTATCAGCAGCTAAAGTGATCAGGAATTAGGTAGCATGTATGATTACCTGGCGAAGGTGATACTTCTAGGCCCTTCGGGATCAGGCAAGTAGGTCAGCAGAGACAGGCCCCGAACCCCTACACTCTCTTACCTGAGTTCAGATCATGCATCCTACATCGATTTGTCAAAGGTGAATGGCGCATCCTCTCATCACAAACCATCGGAGTCGAGTTCTCTTCCAAGATAGTGAAAATCGGCACAGGACCAACAAGGAGAAGAGTAAAGCTTCAATTATGGGATACTGCGGGAACAGAAAGATTCAGGTCGGTGTCGAGGTCTTATTACAGAGGAGCAGCTGGCGCAATACTTATATACGACGTTGCTTCGATAGCATCGTTCAACGCCTTACCCACATTCCTCATGGATGCCAAAGCACTTGCCTCACCAAACCTTGCTGTCATACTGGCTGGTAACAAGGTCGATTTGGCTGATGCGAGGTCGCCGGAGCCTGAATCTGCCACGTCAACACTATCAAGCATATCAAGTAAACAGTCGTCATTACCCATGGATAGCTTCAGCTCAGCCCGATCGGTCTTACCAGGTTCAAGATTGACAGTAACCAAGTATACGGCAGGGAGGGAAGTCACGCCAGATGTCGCTTCACGTTGGGCCTCCAAATCAGCAATACCTGCAGTTGTCGAAGTTTCAGCACTATCTGGTGAAAACGTGGATGAATTATTCAACAAGCTAGCACGAATGATACTCACGAAGATTGAGCTTGGTGAAATAGATCCAGGCGATCCGCAGAGTGGCATACAATATGGAGATGGAGGGAATTGGGACGGACGCAGCATACGGACAGATCTAACGCTTGACGAAGGCACAGCAATACGGCGAAAGAAGGGGAACAACATCCTTTCTGCAGGTTTGCAAGACTTTGGTAATGTATTTCACAAGCCAGGTAGCAGAGGCTGCTGTTGACAAATGACTGATTTGCAAGCGTGGCTACTGGTATGGCGGCTCCTGATACCCCTTTCGTTTAATGTCTTCATGGCCATTCTGTCTACAACAATGACCTGAATTTGTCCAAGCATAATGATAATGTCTAATTATTTTCCAGTCTGCTGAGCGGACACGAGACGACGAACATGTGCATGACAAAATACAGTGTCTACAGTAATCACTCCAGGCAACAACCATGGCCAGACACGACCGACCATGGCACTTCCGCGAGATGCTTGAAAATGCTGTGGCCGGGCTGGGTTCAAACTCGAATTTCTAATCTTCTAAACCCAAAGTTTGCTTAAAGCAAAGATTCAGCGATACTTTCATTGTTTCTTACTCTTATCTCCAGCAGGCACTACACACTGCAACCGAAATCTAGTCAGGACGACGGCTCTATACTCAACCATGCTCTTCCGCCAAGCAGGAGAATACGTTAAAACTTGAAAACACCAATAAAGATACAAAGCCTTGCAATGCCCAATCTATCTCTCCTTCACACACACGCCACCTTGGCACCATCCAAGCCCGTTCTCACTCCCCGCCAAGTATTGGGCAGTACGCCCAAGCTCTAGTATCAGGTGTACCACTCAGTCGAGTCCCTTCATTGTGAAACCACCGTCTAGTAAGGGCATCCAACTAACAGGTACAACGATACTTTGGAGCTTCGTTGGAAGGTGCATCGACACCTGAAAGACCAGATCACTCTAGTCGACCCAGTCAAACAGTTATATAATCTCAATAGTCTTTATGGAGTGGCAGTCACATGTAAGAAAGACGGAGCTCAATCGTCTGAGATATATCGAACGAGGTCTGCGGGAAAGAGATCCAGTCATGTACGAAGAAATCATCATGGATTTCCACAAGGAAAGGACGAAGCAGAATGACTTACCCATGAACCCACTCTTCCAGCGTTCTGACGACACTTCTGATATCCAATCGCACGGTGCTGCAGATATAAGAAGTCGTCGTGGCGTTCAACAGCGTCCAGTAATCCCTTTGATAGTATCAACACCAACCGAACTAGGATACCCCGAGGGTGAGATTGCTCCGCCAGCGAACAAACACCGAGGTACCAGGGCTGTGAGGACAAACTCATACGCACAGGGCCAGCAACCTCAACCAAACTCCTCACATCAGAACAAGCACAACGCGCCTCGCGGCTTCAACATGGTGCCGAGAAGAATGCCACAAGAGCTCGAGCACACAAACGCAACTCACGACCAGCGCATTCCCTCTCCCGGCCAGGGCCTTTACGTCCTCTAGCACCACGCCAATATCAACCACTCACACCATGAGCCTCAATACCGTCGCCGTCGACGACTCTTCAGACTCCTCGGAACCTCAATTCCTCGGCGCAAAACCCATAAAATGCGCAGAGATTTTTCGCAGCGCCCGACAACGCAACAAGAGAAAGACCACCAGAGTCCTCATAGGAGACGACATGTCATGAGCAGTCCGACAACGACAAGCCCAGCGCACCAGGGACAGGAACTTTCGGCTGCATGGCAATTCTACTCGCTATGGATCGTGGGTGGCTGATTTCATGGCGGCGAAAAACGTGCAGAGTATGCGGGAACAGAGGCGGCAGAGAATGTTGAGGAAGCGTGAACTTGATGCTGGGAGGGAGGCTGAAGAAGAGGTGGAGGAGGAGGAAGGGGTGCGAAATGACCAGGCTGAACGACGAAGAGGATAGATATAGATAGATATCATCGGGCATCGTGCTTGAAGCTCGTTACCTATTGAAAAGGAATTCACGGATTTGAAGGAAAACTTACACACATAGTGTACGCTTAATAAGCTTCATATAAGTCTTCTTGATTTGCGCACCACAAAGTCAGCTGAAACTGCTCCGCTCAACACAAAAGAACAAGAAGGATGTATGTAGCTCAATATTTGTAGAGACATAGGAATAGGAAATTGGAAATTACGGTGAAGAAACGTTTGACTACGAACTTATATGCAATTTCAATCGTTATACGCAGCAAAAGCTATGAACCTGGGAGATTCTAATGGTAAACTTGTACGTTCATTCATCCATGTATAGACTCATCTATATACAGTCTCATACATCGTACAGTCTGGCGTTAAACATCTAAAACACACTCTCGAATTCACCTCACCCCACCATCTCCCCAGATCGCAAACGATCCAACAAAAAATACATCCCTCAAAACCCTCCCCCCTTCCCCTCTTCTCCAGCATTATCTCCCCACCTACCTACTCCTTTCCCCTCAACCTAACCCTCATCCTCATCCCATCACAAGGCACACTAGTAACCCGATTAACATTCCAAACCTCCCTTTCCCACCAACACCTATCCCTCTCCCTCTCATCCCTCTCCTCCCACCTAATCTTCTCGCCCGTCAAACTACCCTCGGGACCTTCTTTGATGAATTCAAACCCGCGGGCGATGGTGCACAGCACGATCTTGGCTTCCATGTAGGCGAGGTTTGTGCCTATGCAGGTGCGGGGGCCGCGCTCGAAGGGGCGGAAGGAGCCGGGGGGGAGGAGGGAGATGTGGTTTGGATGCGGGAGAGAGCCTTGCTTAGTGATTGATCCGTTGGATTGTGGTTGTGGTTGGGTGTTAGGTTGTTGGATAGTTCCATCTTCGCGCTCGTCGCGGTTTGGGTTGTGCGTGTGCTGCGTGTGCAGCTCTAGGAAGCGGGCTGGATTGAATGTTTCAGCGTCGGGACCCCATATGCTCGGGTTTCGTTGGATGAGGTAGTGGCAGTTATAGAACCTTAGACCGTCGACGCGGACTCTTTTAGCTTCGTGGTGGGCGCCGGTTTTGCTGTGTGTCCAGGATGGGAAGTCGATGAACATGGGCTTTGTGTCGTCTGTGGTGGAGGGATTGTCTGGTGCCATTGGGACGAGGCGCGCGCTGCCTGCTGGGGAGTGGAGGCGGAGGGTTTCTTTGATGAAGGCTGTTGTGTAAGGGAGTTTGATGCCGAGGATTTCGTCGATGTTGGTTTCGTTGCTGGACATTTTGTTTAGGACGTCTAGGGGGTTGGAGGAGCCGAAGACGGTGTCGTGTTCTGCACATAGCTGTTCGCGAATTTTTTGGTATTGAATTGAATAGCCTGGTGAGGAAGGGTATGATTTGGAGAGTTCGTAGGCCATCCATTGGATTACGGTGGATGTTGTGTCCTGACCGGCGAAGAGGAAGGTCTTGACGGAGGAGACTGTGCTGGCTAGGACTTGAGGTGTTGGGTTGACACCGGCTAGGGATAGATGGACGATTGACTTCCCGTCTCGTGACGGTTTTGTGTCAGCGGAGGCTTTATTGTTTGGCAGTTCTGCGACAATTTCGTTGAGGATAGCTCGATCGTAGAGTCTCTCGTACAGCCACGATTTGAAGTATCGGCTAACGTTGATATAATTCCAGAGATCAAGACCTTGTCCAGTTCTTTCCGACAGGCTGGACATGATTTTGATAGCTGTCAGTATACCAAACCGCGACTTTGGTCCCTGACCTTCAGGTACAGTTTGAGCTTGGAAATCTCTCTCAATGGTGAGCTGGGTGATGATGTCTGTTGTGAGATCAGTTGCGGGATCTTTGAGCGCGAAGACATAGCCATCTTGTGCATGCCCTTTGAGCCGTTCGAGGAAGATCTTTGTCTTTGAGACGATCAGACCTGTCAAGGTATTCAGGTGAGCGGGTGCGAAGCCTCTATTAAAGCGCTTCCGGATGGTTTTCCATTCATCGCCCTCAAGGAGAACAAGGGAGTGCTTGCCTACAAGCGGTGTGAGAGCTTGGATCGTGTCGGACTTTGGAGTCGAATACTTCCAGTCAGATGTTGCTTGAGTAATTGCTTCTGCTATCTGTGGATGTGTGATGATGAGCATTGGCCGGTCAATGGTTGCAATGTCAGCAAGATATGCTGGTGGTTGACCAAGCTCCTCCCATATTTCTCCAAATCCATAATCAGGGTGTCGATTGATGCTTGGTGAAAGTTTCTCGCCGACATTGAGCAGATGGCCCAAAAACCAGTGCCTAGGTAAACATGGGATGTCTTGAAATCGTTGTCGGACACGGTAGGTATAACGGAGCTGCCTAACAGCTTTATACAGTGAAGAAAGAAGAAAGGCCACGAACGGAAGACATCCAGCCTGCCAGAGCGTGGTGCTGAGGTTTTGTGTTGTTCGTATTGACCATGTCATCATGCCACATGCCCTGCTGTGTTACTGTATTCCGTCTTGATTGTAGAACGTCTGGTCTCAAGGCCTTGAAGTCTTGTGCTTATGTCTTCTTCGTCTGATGGTTAGTTTAACGACAACCTTTTTGCTGCTAATGAAGGAGACAGCAGGGACCGGCAGCAGACTTGTATACACTTTTTTTGCAATCTACCTAGCGGAATCCTTATACGATACCTATATAATGTAGTAGTTCGTACGCTTATCCTCTCTCAGCTTCGGTTGCGTTTCACCCGCGTGTTCTGTGAAGTATTTATAAAATCGTGCGTCATATTATCCACTGAGGATTAGCTCCTGGGCACGGATACTTCGAGAGTGTTAGATTTTAATGCCGTTGCTCAGTCTTCGAATATCTTTGTTCCTCGGCAAGGACAATGGCCTCATGTTGACGGGACTAATTAGTCAAAGGGCTATCACTTGTGGCAATGACCTGAGAAGAACGATAACGGTCTTAATATGATTTATGCGGCATAGAATCGAGTCGATCATTGACTCTATTGACTCACGTCCAACAGAAGAGGACACCGACAGGCAGGTTCACGTCAAAAGCATGATAACGTTAGCTTACAGTACGATCATCAGATAAGGCAATAATCAAAATGTCAAAAGAAGAAACGTGAAACGTTCAATATCCGTCAGTCCATGTTTTTGGTTTCCTATACTAATGTTACCTAATGATATCCCTCCTCTTGTCACAGAATCACAAATGCTACGCTATTTCTCTATTCCCTGGTTGCAAGAAAAGATTTACTTGACATCAATCTTGATGTACTCGCCCTCACCACTTGCGTCGGAGAAGTTCTCCCAATCTTCATGTTCATCCTCGTGCCCGTGCTCGGCCGAATATGCAGGCAATTGCTCCGATGATTCCTGTTCAGCTTGTTTGTCCTTCTCTTGCTGAGCTTCCAGGGCTTTACCGGTGTGGTTGACTTCGGTTGGGACCGCTTCTTCGTGAGACTGTTCTGTTTCACGTTTCTCCTCGTTGTCTTTCATGTCAATCAAATCGATTTGCTCTCGTTCGACTGAAGGCATGTCGGTGCCAGCAACACTTGCTTGGTCCGCATCAAAGAGAACTGGCTTCTCGGAATAGTCATCTTCAAAGTCTGCAGCATTGGGCTCCGCGCTGATGGGGACTTCTCGCTTTTGATGCGTTTTCTCAACCTTTGGTACCTTCACGACAAGTACACCATCAGCCATTTTGGCACTGATAGCGGCAACGTCAATGTTTGCTGGTTCGCATTTCGTGCCGAGCCTGATGCTCTTTTCGAAGACACCAGTTTCACGCTTGCGTCCATTGACGACAAGCTCGCTCAACATCTTTTCGTCAACCTCAGGTCTGTGTACAACACCAGTAATGCGAATGAGACTGTGTTCGCCGTCGTAGTCAACACCAAGGTCTTCCTTCTTCGCTCCTGGAAGGGAGAGATGAATGGTATACTGCTCCTTGTTCTCGAAGATATCGGCTCTTGGTTCGAAGTCGGCATCGGCATTACCACGGCCAGCCACAGCAGGATCAAGACCTAGACCTTCAGCTGCGCCGGAAAGATCGATTCCAAGCCTGCCGCCGAGGTTGGTGAGGAATGAGCCAAGGTCGAATCTGTCAGGGCCTGGAGGGCCACGGCGGTGTGGTCCATGCGGGCCGTGAGGACCATGACGGCCATGACGACCATGAGGTCCACGAGGTTCGTGAGGTCCATGAGGCTCATGGGGTTGATGAGGTCCATGAGGTCCGTGGGGTTCGCGAGGTTCGTGAGGGCCATGCGGTCCATGATGACCTCGATGAGGTTCGGGGTGCATCGGCACTCCAGGTGGCCCATGGTGACCATGGTGTTCAGAATGATGTGGGAACTCCGGCGGCCCACCTGTCATTGGAGGCCCGAAGAAAGCCCAAGGCGGTCGACCGAACGCGAATGGTGGTGGACCGTGACGACCGCGTGGTCCTCGTCGGCATGGGCGACCATCTCGACCCTGAGGGGCGTCGTTGGCAGCATCGCCTTCAAAGGCTTTGGCAAAGCGGCCACGGCCGCGGAAGGGCATACTCTTCTCATCTTTACCCTCTCCAGACTTCGTGGGCTCGGTTTTGAGAGAGGATAGGTCGACCTCAGGGGGGTCTTCGATGTAGGGTTGCTTGCCTTGAGCCTTCTCGCTCATCTCGGCCTCGACTGGTTCGGATGCAGCCTGAGCTGGTGGAGCAGGAGGTCCATGACGCGCGAACCGACCACGGGCAGGATGTTGCGCTGGTCCACTGAAGAAAGGATGGTCTTCGAGACCGGTAACAAAGTCCCAGAATGGGTTTGGTGGTGGATTGAGATAGTAGATTTGAGGCATGTTGGTAACTTGTCTCGGTGTGTAGGTGTGTATGGAATATGTTGTTGGAGGATGTACAAAAAGCAAACGGGTCAAGCCACAGCATAGGTTTTATAGAGATGAAGTCGGACAGGCAAACACGTTTCGCAAGCGGGCCATTGGTGGGAGACTTACCTTGCAGACGAATAGGCTTACGAGGCCAGCGGCTCGAACCTGCCAGAACTGTCGATCGCCATCTCTCTCGCCACATCTCTCATGGTGTGTAATTGAGGGGCTACATGCGCGTACGTCTCCCTGGTTGCCTTTATCAACAAGCATAATGGTTGGTGAAGTCAGGATGATTATTGCTGCGAACGTTGTGCCGTGTGCTTGCTGACGAGTACAGGGAAAACGTGTTGGAGGCGAAAAGTGGCTGCAGAGCAGTGTCGTAATGAGTTCTACCTTTGTGGCTGAAGGTAAAATTTCGTGGCTTGGTAGATACCTAATGCTTAGTCATCGGAGATAGTTTTCCGCATATATCGACGGTATTAAGCAGACTGCACGCGCTCAAAGTCGTGGGGAAATCAAAGCAGATGCTTTAGTTTGGTCGCGTCAGTGAACATTGGCCTCAACCGTTAACCTCGCGAACACGGAAGGCTCCAGTAGCTGTACGCAAGTCTCTATCTACAGACCACTACAATCATTTCACAATTTATGGCCCCCTAACATGCTTCCACCATCCGTTACTATCACGCTTCCATTCAAATGTTTCGCAGCCGGGCTTGCCAGGAACACCACTAGCCCAGCAATGTCCTCCGGCGCGCCCAGTCTTTGATTCGGGCTTGCCTGTGCCAGCTTTTCAACCCCACCACTCAATTCCATCAAGCCATTGGCCATCTTTGTTGGGTAGAAGCCGGGTGCAACTGCGTTGCATATAATTCCTCTTGGACCAAGCTCAACCGCCAAGTTCTTGGTGAGATGGATCGCCGCGGCTTTGCTGGCACTGTAAGAATACGTAGCTTGCTCGCCGAGTGTGCCGATCTCAATTCCTGCTACTGAACCTGTGACAATAACTCTGCTTGGGTCTTCCTTCTTTGCGTGAACCTTGAGTAGGGGCTCAAACTTCTGTACAGTGAAGAATATCGATTTGACGTTCAGATCCATCACTTTGCTGAATGCATTCTCTGGATGTGTCTCGAAGCGCTCTCCCCATGTTGCACCTGCATTGGCGAAGAGAATATCAACATGGTCGGTTGTCTTCTTCACCTCAGCCACGAGTCTCTCTATCTCCGAGATCTTGCTAGAATCGGCGGCGATAGCGATCGCTTGGGCACCAGGAGCTTTATTTGGGAGGGCATTAAGAGCTGCAACTGCCTCGTCGCAGGCCTTTGCTTTACGCGAAGTAATGTACACTTTCGAGCAACCGGATTGCATGAAGCTAGCCACAAATCATTAGCACAATCTTGCAGGAAGTGGCCGTCATCCAAAGGAACAAAATCTCACCCTGAAGCAACATGTAGACCGAGACCTCTAGATCCTCCCGTCACAACCGCAACCTTTCCATCAAGGCGGAAAATACTCTGAAAGTTGTCCAGCTGGACATCTTGTGCTGCGGAACCCATTTCTCTGTAGGCGACAATACAATTTGTTCTCTTTTATTCTTTAGTTCAAGTCAGATATCACAGGAATTCAGATGCTCCTTGGTTATCACAAGAACTTTTGGTAGCATTAATCTGCTCTAGCATCTAAACATCCGGCCGGATGATGTCGTAACGCGTATTCGTCAAACCGAGGTTTCGGGGAACTTAAACCGAATACTCACGTGAGTGTTCTCAAATGGTACATCCACAAGTACATTTAGATGATCCCCTATCTAAAAGTGTGTATATACTTGTACTCACAACGTCGCTGAAAGCTCGATGAGCGAGAAGCGCAAAAGGCCAGCTTCGCAGACCTGGAGTCTCGAGTAGGGTCTACGTCCCTGTGTGCACATATCTACTCTCGAGCATTTCTTCTCGATGCCGCAAGGACTTGTCAACACTCTTAGCTCTAGCGGCGATGCAGGTAATGTCTGAGTGTGGAAGGGTGGGAAAACAAAGCCACCATTCTCCGTATCGGTCGTGTCTATGTGGAAGTGGACAGCGTCTGAAACTCGGCCTAGGAAATATACTGGATGTAGCAGTCAATGTAAGACTACCAAACCACAGGGTTGATTGGGTTACTGTCACACGCCCACGTCGAAGATACTGTCATCAGAACGGATTGCAGCTTTATGCTACTAGCGAGGTTTAAGAAGGACATATTGACTCGAGCTCAACGATGGGAGCAGTGGCCAGCATGCGTGCTTCGGAAATATCAGTAAATCGCGTCGTGACCCTGGTCCATGCCTAACTACCGTTTCATAGTCGAGTGCTGTCCGAGCTCGAACACTTTCCGGTGGAACGGTATCGCCACGGTCGCAGAAGTAGTCATGTGCAGGTGATCAAACAGTCGACCGACTTGGGGGGTAAAGCAAACCCACCACTCGATGAGTTAAACTGCGAAGGCTTCGGGAACGACATAGAAAACAACCATGACTTGTTTGTGCATTGCTTGGTACGATTGCACGAAAAGCTCAAGGCTTGGCAAAGAAAATCCCGGAAGACTAAGCAGGTTGGACTTGCCAATACTCTTTCCATATCCATTTTCGAGCGGAAGTGTGTACTTGAGCTGCTGATCAATGAGGTTTTGGTGAACAACAATAGGTCGTGGTCTCGCTGTCAATCGTCAAGTCCGATTCGCGATACCTCACAGCTGTGTTCTTCTTCTTCTTCATATGTAGAGCCTCCATGGATTACATAAATTTCGGTAGATACAAGATGGACATTCAACAAGCATATCAATAATTGCGGAGTTCAGTGCAGTTCCAGAAGCAACACAAATTTGAGTTTGATCATCATGCCAACTGTGCATTGCAACCCTGGTATTCCGTATAAAGCTAAGTATTCTACATCTACCTACCGATTACCAATTACGTCGTAGCTGATCTGAAATTCGTTCATAGGCCTCCTCACAACCTTTCATAATAATCAGCGAGCTAACCTCCACAACATTAGAAGCATATATTTCAGGGAAATTGTTAGTCAGGTCTACATCGGCTAGTAAACAACAATCTAAAGGTCGGAACAATGTGGCTATCGATAGTTCTAAGCCTGACACGAAAGCCAGCAATCACAAGATAATCATGCACAGATGTGCCTACCAGATGCCTCGTTTTAGGCCATCGTGAAAAGAGCTATATTATTTGTGTACCTGGAGTGCTAATTTCATTGGTCAAACCCCCCAGCTGGATCAACAATAGGTCAGATGGAGGCCAGTGAGGCTGGGCTAACGTCATTCACATGCAAATATCCGTTTGAGGAAAGACCAGATGGAGTCTTATCTTCCATTGAGAAAATCTTCCACAGCTTGAGACACCCATCTGTTCCGAATTACATCAGGGTTCCCCTAACTAACCCAATGCTTGGGACACAAGGGGGGTTGAGAATGCGCCCTTGTCAGCACCCGCAGATCTGACTGTTACACGTCTGACGCAGTGGTGGGAATGTGTTTGCCCTTATCTTGTGATGAGTATCAAGAAGCTGTTCAATGCAATAGTTGATCGCGCGACGAGCTCGACGTCCTAGGAAAGGCGGAAGGAGAAACATGTTGTTTAGGTGTACCCATTCAAGATAGCGCGTCACCACATCGAGAAACGAGTGGCGGGCTCCAATCTCGGAGCTGAACATTATCTCACATTCCCTAAGCTCAAAGCAGATTAGACAACTGTGAGATCTGAAGGTTTGCTGCAGAACAGAAAGCTAAATACTGCAATGTCCTCGTGGTACTGTGATGGTTGGTGACCGCCGCATTTTCGAGACGGGTTGTGCGTCTGCTGTCATTTGGGCACCACCTGGTCACCTTCGGATTGTTTCGAGACCTGCTACGAAGAAGCAGGTCAGTGTCGTTGTTGCCAGGTTATTTTATCGCCTAGTGCCAGGGTAAAAGCAAGGTGTACTGTAGATCGAACACAAAACTTGAGTGCTCACTGCTTGGGATGGGCCTGTCTCAAAGCATCCACTGGTGAGCTCCGGTCGGCAGACTCTCCACTAATTGGAGGAATATGATAGCATGCGACGAAACCGTCCTTCCAGAGGACCGTCACAAGTGTCTAGACGAGCCTCAACCCAAAGAGTACAGTAGATCCTCTTTAGTGGAGTGGATGATGAGCGGTACATCAATTCCTATTGTATTGATGTCTACGGAGTTTCCGACCACTTGAATTGTTGGAATTGGGCTCTCGGGCTGTCAAGAGACTGGTGACCGCCGCCTCGCTGTCCAAACTCCATCTATTTGTTCTGCTAATGCCTTTGGCATAACATCCCACCACAACCGCCAAGGCGCATTTGCCGTTCCTTTGCAGTGCTTGTGACAATAAAGACCAGTGGTAGTACCAATTCTGGGCACCTTTGACCTCCATCCCTCACGTCAAACCCCCACTGGTCAAGTCTCGGCCAGGTGCACCGACTCAGGTCACTGCAGCTTCGTAGGAATTGCCCTGCACCACTCGGTCGTATCACTTCATACAGATTCGAGTAAGACCACGGTCGCAAATATCTGGTGCATCCTCAGTTCGAACAGAGCTATCCATGTCGCATTCCTGACTTGCTGTGACAACATTGTGCTTAGGCGCAGTTGAATATGACTACATCCACGTCCACCGCAGCTACCTCATCCCACCCACAACCCTTCGAGCTAGATACCCGCACAACGCAGCACTACCGATCTCAGGATTCACCTCCGTTATCAAGCGCATCATCATCCACGTCCTCAGGATCTGAGGCAGAGCCAAACATCATTGCGGCACCTACACGGTCAGGTGTAAGAAAGAGTCGAATTGATCGACCGAAGATGGCAGAGAGGCAGAGATCGTCCTCTATAATAATACCAAAGGGCAACGACACGTACCAAACAGAGAGACCAGAATATCCTCCAGATGATGCAAGAGCAATGAGTCCGCGGAGGAATAGTGAAGACCTAGAAAGGCTTGAGCTCGGAGTACGGAAATCCTTACAAGAGTATGCATCTCTTTTATCGCATTCCGCCGTCACTAATAGTATTTAGCCAAGCACGTACACTTCAATCATCGTTAGCAGCTCTTGCATCAAGAATAGATGAGGTAAGACAGGATCATGATAGACTCGAAACAGAAAATCGACTTTTGCAAGATTACATAGGCGGTTTAACCCGAACCATGTCGAAGGACAACCTCGCAAGAAGTTCAAGTACACGAAAAGGAAAGAAGTGAAGCCTTAATCGGGGACATAGTACAAACACCGTCACCTATGAATGAAACACAACCAACAATTACCGTCTCGGGGTTGAGGGAGCAAAATGTCAGGGTCACGGTTCGTAATCAAATGCACAACAATTCGCAAAGAAGCATAAGTTCGTACAGAAGGACCATTATTTACGATTCCACGACCGATTTCACGATGATTCGCCAATACAATACCATGCAGCATGGAGGAAAGCATAATTATTGATAGCCAGTTTTGCCAGGTTAATGTACAACATCAAGGAGATCAGGGCAGGCGTCTGGAGGGTTTCGTGCGAGCCTTTAAACCTCTCCCAAAGAGCCGTTGATAGGGGTTGAGTCAGCCATGATCACGAATGAATACGAACGCAGCAGGCATTGTGTCTATTATTGATGGACAGTATTGGTACGCAGTCAAGGGAACGAACTTGGGATGAGGGCATTATTAACGAAGGTTGTTTGCTGGTGTTTTTGCGTTTCGATCATATACCCTCTCAGTCTTCAACACTTACCAGCAGTAGAAACAAATACTGACGTTCTTCAATGCTATGTCGAACTGTTGCGACTTGTGTCATATCCTGGACCAGTTTTCCGTTCCTGCTAAGCACAACCTTTGGATACTACTGCTGTCAACACTGCGACGCTCATCGACTGACGGCAATTCGATTCAATCCTACCTGTCCATCAGAAAGACAGCATTGCATACTACTATCCTAACCCTTGCAGCTGACCACTTCAATTCAAACACGAGGTTATGCTGTCGCAGTTCAGCTGTCAAGCTCTGATCCTCATGTTTGTCTTGGGTCAGCTCTGAATACAGTAAAACATGTTTCACAGACTCTTCTCTGGTAACCTCGCCACCCACGCATCCTTTGGTGTATGCAGTTCGAACGTCGACAGAAGATAGTCAAGCGAACCAATAATGTGTCAATTTTGGTTGATGCATGTCATGCAGCTTACTTTCTTCGCCAGGCTTTGATGGTACGATCCGAAGCCATGTGTCATATACCATACGCTTGCTACCGTGGTACTCTGTATCCGTACCGAAAGCGCCTGATGACGGGCCACTTGACGTATGTCTTTCCATAGCTGTGGTATCGAGCAGCAGGTACAGGCTCGTCTTGACTATTTAGCATGTTAGCAATGTTCAAGAGTCCTCAATCCATTGACAAGCTTCCTGTCATCGTCATGGTACATTTCATCGCGGAGAAGAGGGTAGTTGTGCTCCACTACAAAGCAAATATCGTAGGTGTGTTTGGTAGACTTGGCAGTGGGCAATGCTTATATGAGCCCGATTCAGGCATGGTCCTGCCCCATTTGTGGAGCTGTGGATGGTTAACTTTAGCATATTGTACTTTAAATTCGACAGACTATCAACGAGTCGACAAGCTTTTCGCAAAGAACATCCTAAAGCGTCAATTACGCACACTGAAATTGAGGGCATCTCGTCATCCAAGTTTGCGAAGGTAGGCATGAGATCGAGAATGTCTCTGTGTGAATTGTGTCCATTTCATGGTGATGTATTGTAAGGTTGTACTTTTGCACACGAGGGATGATCGAATTTGGAGCTTGAAGAGCCGATCATACCACGTTTTTCTTTTCTAGGAACAATCGTTCCATGCAGCCTTCGAGAGGACGGCAATTCGTCCGTAGTAGAACACCCTGGTCGATCTCGTTCTCGCTACCGCTGCCACCACATCAAATCCTGGATCTTAATGTAAAATCGAGACATCAGCCACGTTTGAGGCCTCTTGCTGTCACGACTTGCGGCCGTATGTAACTCAGCATGGCGTGACTGAGTTCAATTATAGTAAGTATTCAAATGCTACCATACCTTTGCCTCAGACATCACTGCATCTATACCTTGCTGAATACTCAGCTTGCAAACAAAAAACTCGTCATTGGGCATGCCCATGATCCTCACAGTCTGCCATGAACTCGTGTTCTCGTCCAA
>Ga0115846_100547_pt2 | contig 18782 bp, 23 predicted proteins | sample InSIn5gowninarea_2_FD_83860 | JGI IMG/M metagenome (GOLD analysis project Ga0115846, IMG submission 83860)
GCTGAGTGACGAACTTTGCTGGCACACCGTCCCACATGGTAAAATCCTCCACCTCATCCATGAGATTGCGGATCTCGACCTCCATGGCTTTGACTTTGGTATGTTGAGCTTTGAGACGGTCGAGGGTTTTGTCGGTGGCGTTGGACTCGTCCTTGTGGAAAGCGACACGTGCGGAGATCCAGCTGGTAAAGAGACCATAGAACTGCATGCGGAGACTAGCCAAGCGACGACGTTTGGCGCTGACTTGATTGGCGGGAGGCTGTTCGGTGGTGGTTGTAGGCACGAGAACAATCTGCGCTTGAGTTTTGACTTGCTCTACCTTACGCTGGACCTGACTTGCGGCATTGATAGAAGTTTTGGCCTTCGAAGCAGGAGGCGGAGGAAGCGGAGAACGAGCTGCTACAACGGATTGTGATGGGGTGCTCACACTGGCAAGCTCGGAGAGAGGGGACGAGTTCGTCGAGTCTTCTGACCTCGTGACTTCTGATTTCTTGATTTTCTTTGTGGTGGGCTGTTCGGTCTTGACATCGTCCTCTCTTTCACGCTTGAGCGCCTTGGCATCGGACCTGGTAAAGACCATTGAAGATGAAGATGATAAGCTGCTGCTTGTAGAATTGCGATGAGTTGGAGGTGTGAAAACAGCCGAAGTGGTGGAAGAAGATGAGATGGTCGAAGTGGATGGGATGCGTTTATGTAGTTGAGCGTTGTCCGTTGCTGTTTGTTTCTGCGTTTGCTTGTCTGCATGGGCCGATCCCGCCAAGCCTTCGTTTGTGCGTGGACGTGCAGCTTGACCTAGTCTTGCAGATGATGTATGTAGTTTGTTGTTGGATTTGGTCGCAAGGTTCGAGCTAGAGATACTCCTTGGCGGCCTGGGTGGCAGATTTGGTGAAGGCGCAAGGCCTTTGACGGTGTTCGTGGTGGTTTGCTTAGGCTTCAGCTTTTCATCTTCGGTCGCATCGCTCTTCTTTTGCGACTGCGGCTGCTCCTGAGACTTCTGGCGTTGGTGTTGACGTGGTGCACTGCCTAGAGTGGTGTTTGAGGTGTTCGCCGACTTTTGTTTCTCACCATCAGAAGTAGAGCCTGTAACACGTGTAACTTTGCGGATCTTCGGAGCGGAGGTTGCGGCGCCAAAGAAACCGTTCGCCGAAGGAACTGGTGCTGCGGTTTTCTTGATAGTTGTTGCTGTCGGAGGACTGCCAGTGACTGTAGTCGTTGTGACTTTTGGTTTCATCGCAGGCGTAGATGTTTGTGGTTTCGTAGTTTGTTTGGTCGTCTCTTTACTCTTGGCAGGTACAATGGGTTTCGCTCTTTCTGTTCGTGTCGTCTCCGTGCCTCCTTCATTTGTCTTGGGCTTCTTTCGTTCAAGTTCGTGGCTGATTGTCTTCACAACCAAGCTATCGTCGTCAACATCAGAATCATCAATTCGCTCGTCAGATTTGAACTTGGTCTCCGAGGCCTTGCGCTTCAACACTCTCTGTGCAACACCTTTCTTAGCCATGTCGTTGTTGGAAACCGCTGGCTGTCTAACAAGGACAGCCTTCTTATTGTTTGGCATTATTGCATTGACAGATTGCGCCCTATTGACAAGTGATTAGAATCTACTTTCACCCATTTGGCCGGCGCTTATGGTACGAACTTGTTCTGCTCTTTCTCCTTTTGCAGATTTGCCATCGTCACATTCAATTGAAGCATCGCAGCATCGGCCTGAGCCACTACTTCCCTCTCTTTCGTCTCTGCAAAGGTATGTGAGACCAATCCTCTGTACATGAGGCCCTCGTGTTTGTCCATATCTTGTGCATAAACCTCTCGTCTGAAAGTCTCTGGCTGGGACACAATAGGAACGAACGTATTGTTGCCGAATCTTATGTGCTAAGAAGGTGGATCAATAACATGTTCTTTGTCTAAACTTGTCATAACGGTGGTGAATACCGAGTTGGTGCCTAATACAAGCTGTGCTTTGCCGTGTCTCAGATGATCTTTCATTTCCTTCGTCAGATCTTGAACCAATTGAATCCTGAAAGCTTGTCCGGCTCTCGTTCCAGCATCTTTCTCTCCAATAGTAATATCTGGGGCATTCAAGAGGGCAAGCTTGGCGTCGCCAATAGGAAGTGTGGTGGTTGTCATTGTACGGTGTTATATGTTACAGCAGGGGGAATAATGTCGTGGGTGTTCCGTGGATGATGGGTGGTTGTATATCTTGTATATGGATATGGTATATGTCTTGAAATATGCTTTGTGTATATTGCGTATATCCTACTTCAACAGGACTTCTGAGCGTTGGACGTCCTGCCGAACAGCATTGTGCTCTTGAGAGACCAGCAACTCGGTGCTCAGTGGCAGAAGTTGCTCTCTCAAGACCTCCAATTCGAGTTCAGAATCCGGTGGTTGTGCCAAAACTGGGCTAGGCAAGGACGACGCCGAAAGAGTGGAGAGAAAGTGTACAGCGGTGCTAGCCAGTTACACGGCGTAGCACAGTCTGAGCCACTACTTGCTGACCAGAGTATACAGACAAAGCAACCAAGCAAGCAATTGAGGAGAAAAGGCAGCCAGTACACAAAGAAAGAAAGAAAGAGGATGTGAAGGTGACCCAACCTAACGGAGAGGGCATGGCAGCATGCGTTGGCGCCCGTGGGTCCATCGTAGTTCTAATTCCACAATTGTGGTTGCGGCAAAGGCATGCCGTAATTCTATTCGCTCATCAATCGCGGAGCAGCCCTGCCATTTTTCGACATTCACTATTGGATTTAGCTTGCCGAGATGGTTGATGTTACACGTGCGGGATGAGTGAGGCTGTAATTATCCTCTGCTGTGTTCTATGCTATGAGGCTTTGCTTATTATAGCATGATTACACACATTCACCTTTGTCTCGCAGGCACTTATGCGCTTACGGGCGAGTCTTTGCAGGTTTTTTCGAGAGGAAAAAATGCCGCAACTTCTCCAAGAGTCAAGACCAGCATCCGGCCGACTCACACGCTTGAAAATGCATGATTCGAAAACACGACGCGGATTGCTCTAGTGCAAGGCACATCCACCCCGAAGTGGCAATAGCCGAGCATACAAATCAGCTTCGCTGTATTACGATGCCCAAATTGAGATCGATGGCAGAGACAAAGAACCAAGTCAGTAGGCAAATTTCGGCTGATAGGTAGCATATCTGGACAGCGCTGTATCATAATTATGACAGAACGATGTAAGATAGTTAGTCTAGTCTAGCCGTGAGCTGTCGCAGCCTGTGTTTACAATGAGCAGGGGCACTCTTATCTCCTCCCTTGTACTCCTTCCATCACAAAACAACAATAACAAGGATGCTGATCACAATCACCGCCCAGAGAATTATCACATGAAGCAGAACATGTTACAGTGAATCAATGCACGCAACGACACCGTCCAAGAGCTTCAACAACACTAGAGTCATAATCAGAAGCATATAAGCCTCGTCTACTGAACATTAACTATTATGCTGCCAGGTGACTATGCTCTACTATGCAAAATTTAAAACTCGCTGTGGTATGTCGTGCATGCCAAAATGTGTCACGACCCCCTCGGTCCTCCTGATTATTCCCCGACCACGCTAGGAGGTTTTCCAAAAACACCTCGTATCTTAAGGTTCGGTTGAGCGCGTGAAGAGTTCCTGACGACACTGGCGTGAGTGATCGTGCTGCTACGTTGAGACAGACAGTTAAGGAAGTGGCGAATGAGAATACCTTGTGGCAACTAGACTTGGCGTGCGCATTGGTGTCCTTTCAGCCAGCGTTGCTCAATGGGGTTTGTCCTCATCCGAGTTGAAATGCTCTCTTGCCCAGGGACTCTTCAATCTGATCGCCTCTCCTCTGAAGAAGAAGATGAATGGAATCTGCGGTGAAGTTGCCGTTAGTTAACATGTTTACTTTAGCATCCTCACGCATCGGGCAGAGGGAGAATGTCGATCAAGACTTACTGGAATAAGCAGAATACTTAAGAAAGCCAGCAACGAGCTTGCCCATTCCCAGCCCAACTTGTTATACATATATGTGGCAAACATAGGAAATCCACCGCCTACGATGTTTCTCACGAAGATGACGCCGGCAAGAGCAGATGCTGAGTATGATTGGTATGAATCGACAACGTAGTTGAGAATGCCGAGAATAATGATATAAATCCCCTTCGTTCGAGAAAAGTGTTAGCGGTAGAATCTAGGAGACAGTACATGATGAGGGCACAAAACTTACAAGTCCAAAGAGAGCAGATGCTAGGATTGGAGATATCCAGCTAAGAGAAAAGTTTCAGTGGTAGATCTATATTATGGTACATGATCGGGGCACAAACTTACTGGATACTAGGATAAGAAGTCCAGGCAAACCAAAACAAAGAGACGGGCAGCATGACTGTGCCTGCTAAACCCATCCACATCCTGGCTTCAGGCACACCTTTGCCGCCGTTCTGGGCAACACGCTTAAGGTAGTATCTTTCTTGCAAAAAGTGTAGACATGCGCCGATCAGAGGTCCAATGGTGAGACCCAGGAATGACAAGCCAGCTTCACCAGTATTGAAGCCGTGGCCATCCCCGAATACTATTCTTAATGTCAATATGCAATGCTTTTGATTGAGATTTGCCAGAGGGTCTCTTATAACTCACCTAGTGGAAAAGCCTCGTTGAAGATGTAGACCAGGCCATAAATGAAACCTAGAATCGCTTGAGTATTGGTCTGGTAGTGATTTACTACATGACCTACCATTGTATATCGCACTGGCGTACGTGATTGGCTCGGTGAAAAGAAATACGAATGGCCTTGACAAGGTGATTTTGAACAGTGTCGATAAACCCTTCTTCTCGTCTGCGTTTGCATCGCGAACGTTTTCACCACTTCCCAATCCCTCTTTTTGAAGTGTTTTCCGTACGCACTTAGTTTTTCTGTCAAGGATGATAGTGTGGCGAGTCTCTGGCAGAGTTGCAACCTGGAAGGTATGAATCAATATATTATGATCTCTGATGAGCAGCATGAGGTGATATATTCCCCAGCTATCACCAGTGCAGTACACTCGTCTCTGGGTGTGCCTCAGGTGTTATGACACCCGTTCCTGGAGCTGGAATCCGACTTACCATAAGCAGCCAAAAGGCGCCCAAGATAGCCATAACGATCCAGATGTTGTCACGCCAGCCCAGATTCAGAGCAATATAACCTGTGACTACCAAAGCAAGTGGCGGTCCACTTGTCGAACTGACACCATAAACAGCCATTGCAGGCCCACTGGTGTTTCTGCTCCAAAGATCACTGACGGTACCGCCCGTGTTTGTCAATGGAGCCGCACCAAAGAAACCACCTATAAACCGACATACGATGACCGTGCCAATATTGGGTGCGAGAGCTACTGGAATCTGGAAAATTACCAAGAGAAACCAGCCCACAAAATACACCGGTGATCTTCCATAGTATTCACTCAATGGAGCGAGCAAGAGCGGGCCAAATGCAAAGCCAAGAACGTACATGGACAGCCCTAGAGAACACACTACAGTCAGCATGTGTGGTATCATCTTCTCGCACTTCAAGCCGAGTTGTGAGGCAACATACCCAATGTGCTAACCTCAGCACTGACTCCAAACTCTTCCGCAGCATATGCAGCTCCTGACGACCAAGCTCCAGCACACAAACAAGTAAGGACATTGCTCATCGACACCAAGCACGTAATATACCACTTCCTTCCCAAACCCCAGTTTCGAGGATTATCTTTGTCATCTTGCGAGTATGTAATATAGAGTTCTTCAGCAGAACTGGGGTATTTGCGGCACCAGTCGAGTGCTTGTTCTTCACTCAGATAGCGATGAGCAGACTTGGAAGTGGCATTGGGTGGGCTAGAAGTACTGTTACGGGCGGTAGGAGTACTGGAGAGGTCTGGGTTGGCGGGTGAGGTGACTGACTTCTCGAAAGCGGACGCATCGTAGTGCTCGGTGGGCTGGGGACTTATCGTCGTCATTGTGGTGGTGAAGGTGATGTTACAGGAGAAGAAGAGATTGTGTCCATGAAATATCCCAGCACGATAACAGCACGAATAAATGACCCAGAGAGAAAGAGAGGAGGGGAGCCATTCATTTCAATGGAGAGCCGGTTGTTCCACAGTGTGGTGCTGATTGCTAAGGTGTGACGTAAAAATGCACAAAAAGATTAAAGATCATGCAGATCATAAGATAAGCTCTGTCATGACTCGAAAGACGGCGTTTCAGACATAATGTATATATCTCTGTGGTTTTTCCGGTAATTCAGTATTAATGTTTGCCAGAAGCTCAAATCGAGCCATCACTTCTTGCCTGTGGACGTGTCGAGATACCACTTGTGGTGGTGACAAATATGGAGGATTCTGAGATAAGATAGCAATAGGCGTATAACAAGCATTGAAAACAAAGAAGAATTGTGGGATGTTCCAAAACTCATATGAAAAGAAAGTTGCAGGAGTGCTGTAATCATATGGTAAGAGTGCTGCAATAGCATTGCAAAAGGGATGCAAGAGTGCTGTAAAATATTGCAAAAGTGGCCTGGATACAAGCCGCAACTTCCCACCATTGTGTACTACAGTACTCCGAACTGCTACTGGTCAGGTATCAACGAGTGTTCATCTGATAGTGTAGCCGCCGTCCACTCTGACGTCGCTACCATTGATCATACCACTCCCATCTCGACACAGAAATTCAATAGCCTCTGCAATTTCTTCTGGCTGCGCAAATCGTCCCGTCGGTATCTGTGCGAGATGGGCCTCTCTTTTAGCATCATCTGCCCACGCCTTCTTACCTAAAACAGTCAATGCCACAGTTGGACTAACTGTATTGGCAGTGATGCCTTTGCGACCCCACTCGTTGGCCATGCAGCGTGTAAGCCCATTGAGTCCAGCCTTGGATGCGCAGTAAGCACCATGACCATCCAGTGCTACGTGTGATGCTTGCGATGAGATGCTGACAATGCGACCTGGTGCAATTGTTCCATCTGCGTTAGGTTTGGTGCGATGGGATTGATACAGACGAAAGAAAGCATTGCTGACGTTGAAAGGTCCGAGCAGGTTTGGTAGGAAGTTGTTTAGTGCTTCTTCCGCAGTAGTATCTTCAAGCGGCTGAACCGACACATAGCCTGCTGCATTAACAAGGATGCTCGGGAAAGCTGTAGCTTCTGCAGAAATCTTGTTGAACGTTTCTTTTACGGAAGTTTCAGAGGTTATGTCGCATTCGAATGTGCTTATACCATCGAGATCAGCGCCAAATGTGGACTGAAGCACCTGGTCTTTCCGCGAGGCTTCGAAGGGAGCGTATAATAGAGCTAGTTGAGCGCCTTTACTCCTCAGCAATTTGCCTGTAACACTACCGAGACCTCCTGAATTGCGTGTTAGGCAGGACTACAATGGTTACACCTAATCGTACGGACCTAAGCCTCCTGCTATAATCGCAAGTCGTCCACTATATGCCATCTTACCTGGTCCAAGTAATATACAGATGCCAGAAGCCCGAATAATGGATGCTGTTCTCTCAATAAGAGCACACATGTAAGCAGATCGCCAGTGGGGTCAGTGCCGCGTGCGGGGTCTGAAGGCGGGGTAATCCTCTTCTTTTAGCCAGTTTGCCAGGAAGTATTCAGTGCCGAATACAGCTCATGTACTGTGTTGCGTTGTTTTGCGGTTTGTTCTTTGGTCCTCAGTACTGTGCAGACAGACATACTCCAATCCGTGATTCTTGTCCGGAAATTCTGGGATTTTGATAATAAGCATGATCGGTTCAGTTAACGCCTTCTACTCCAGTCAGAAAATGTCAGACATTGCGAAGATATTGGATATATTGTGAAGAACTCCGCCCTCCCCCAAGAAAGCTCTTCTATGAGATCACGCAGCCACTGCAAAGATCCCGAGGAGGTCGAGAAGGAAGAGAATCCTACAGTGTCGATCGGATGTGTTCGAGCAAATTGATGAGAACCCATCGTGGTGTGAAAACCCATCATCCTCTGGACTATCTTGGGCTTGTGCATTGAGGAGCTGTCTCGCCTCGTTCGAAAAGACTGCAGTTTACCAAGTACGGTCGCAAATTCTGTGATCCGTCAAGACATCAGGAAGAATCCAACTTCAAGGTCAAGACCAGCAAGCTCACGTATGCTGCGATACTTAATGCCGTCAACACTACCACCATGTTTCCGCTCGTCCTGAACTTCTTCCTGTCTACACCATCGTGCCCAGTCTCGCAGAAAAACTGCTGGTTGCCTTGCTGTCGCCGGAACAAGCTAGCAAATAATATGCCAGTGCCATACACGGCGAACAAAGCGCCGATACTGTAGAATTCTGCGGTGAAGATTTTAAGGCTAACAAAGACTCGAATTTAATGTCTGCTAGTCGTAGTATGAGAAATAAAACTTACACGACAAGAGCGAAGGAGAACTGGCCCAAAGCTGTCCTGATATATGCTCCTTCGAAGGTACGCTGTGAAGCTCGAATTTCCTGTAGCTCCTCGGTGGTAAGGACGACAGAGCGAGCACGGTGGAGGCGAAGACGATAGCGATTGTCAGGGTTTCGCTGGATTGTTCAGATTAATCATAGATTTTGGAGGTTGGGGTGATGGGATAGGGTAGTCACCTCAAACATATTGAAGTCGTGCTATGTGGTGGATGCGGAATGAGATCAACTGGAAACAGATTCACCATTCAATGTTCACTGTCTTATTCTCACACATTGTGTCAAATTTCAGGACAACGTCGCCACAACTTCAACAGATGATATGATGTTGTTGTCAATGTCGTGATTGTGAGGCTCTTCTGGTTAAACACGTGAAGCGGAGTTCGTTCCCGCAGGCTGCAGCTCGTGCTCATTGTCTTCAAACATTCAGCATCTCTCTTTCCCTTCTGGTCTCCTTATCAAGCTTAGTCCATTGCACGCCTTTCACGACTTCATTTTACATTGACATCGCCAATCTGCCACGCACACTCCGCCATTTGCATCGAGCTCTCCAGAGGCTTGCGTTAGTGCAGCCTGTCTCTCATCCAATCTCATTCTCACCTATCCATCACGTTCAACACACCCATCACGTTCAACACACCCATCACGTTCAACACACGATGCCTACGACAGCAAGAAAAGGCCCCAAATTCTACGCCGTCCGAGTTGGTGCCACACCAGGCGTGTATCACACTTACGACGATTGCTTGGCGCAAGTTAAAGGTCACAAGGGTGCTATATGTGAGGTTACCAGGATAACTCCTCTGCACAAGTGCTGATCTGCCATCAGTCAAATCGTTCCTCTCCCTAACGGAAGCCGAAGCCTTCGTGAAGTCGAGCGGTGGTCCAGTGAAAGCATCAGGGAGACCTCAAAAATGGTATGCCGTTCATAGTGGGCTGCAACCTGGTGTCTACACGACGTGGGAGGAATGTAAAGAACAAATCACAGGCGCCAAGAAACCAGTATACAGAGCATTCACGAGCAAAGAGGATGCGCAAGATTTTGTGCAACACGGGAGTGAACCACAAACTCCAGCAACAGTTGATGTAGGAAATGGCGACATTGTTATTGCGCCTGCAACCACGAAACGGAAGATGGACGATTCGAAGCAGAAGGTACCACCAGCCAAGAAGCAGAAAAAATCAACAGGATACATGGTTGCTGAGGAAGAGGCGCTTGACGAGACACTTGAACCAGGTTCAGGCCCTTTGCCAAACGGAGCAGAGGACGGCTTCGACCCGAGGTTGATGCTGGCACCAGATGCAGCCGATAGTGGATATATCTCATACAAGACACCAGCACAACGGGAATCTTCCAAGATGCAGCCAGTTGGTGTGAATCTTAGTGCATGTGTGGATATCTATACAGATGGATGCTGCAAGAGTAACGGTGTGGAAGGGAAGGCGATAGCTGGATGGGGAGTCTACTTCGGTGAGCCGATTGGGAAGTAAGGATTCAGTAAAAGTCGAGAACAGCGACTCGTTGTACTAATCACTCCTTTAGAAGTTTCAAAGGTCCTGTGCCTGGCCGACAGACCAATCAGCGAGCTGAACTCATTGCGATATCAAGAGCGTTTGATGTGGCGCCAAGGGATCAGGCTGTGAGAATAATCACAGACAGTCGTTACTCGATTAGCTGCATCACGGATTGGTCCAAGAGATGGAAAATCAATGACTGGAAAACATCACAGGGCAAGGCAGTAGAGAACAGGGAACTTATCGAAGGCATCGTCAGACAGGTCAACGAACGTGCGGAGCGAGGTGTCGAGACACGGTTTCTTTGGACGAAAGGACATGCTGGTAATGAAGGTAATGAAGCTGCAGATCGGTTGGCTGTGGCAGGATCTGGGATGGACCGTTCTGTGCCATATGTCACGCCACTGTATGGCATAGACGAGACCAGCTACGGCGAAGGAATGCTCGAGGAGGACTTTGCAGATTTGCCATCGCCCGTCTTCTCTGAAGCTGGTGACAATGAGGCTCGGAATGTGTATAACGAGCTATTACAGGAGGCAGCAGTCGATGAGCCGGAAACAACACTAACGACATTGACAACAGTGAATGAAGACTTGACTGGAAGATACAGGGAAGCAACAGAAGAGCTATGAATGGAGAACACCGAGGGAGACAGGTTCATCAATGTTTAGAGATCTGCAAATGCGTGATCTCAAGTTGATCACATAGACGGAATGGTACTGGACTGCTTGCTGATTGCTCATATCCCGGCTCGCGCGTGATGCAGGCCCGGGACTAATTGCTTCACACTGTGCGCAACGTACACCAGACACTGAAGCTTGATAGACTAATGAAACAGAAAATAGACAGATCAAGAATTCTACACTGCTGTCCACCTCACCCCACATTTGACGGCCTCTACTCCGTTTTCGAGGCGTGACGTTTGTGGAACATGTGGTGACTTTTGTAACCTCCGCCAACCAACATTTATAGAACGGCAACGACGTAGGTCGTGTGAGTACTGTTTATCGCATAGCTGTCTTCTCCTCTTGATACAAATCTCTGGTACCTCCCTCAGCCTTGATTACAACTGCCATTGGTGTTTCGCGATAGTGTCGATGCCTCGCCGTCTTACCGCCCTCTGCAACTCGAGAAGCATACCCTGATATGTCGACAAGCTCAGGCCGCTCCATCGGACTACAACAACACATTGACAGCCTCGGGCGACCAGCGCGTCCCCAGCGTCAGCTTACCCGTGCTACACGACCAGTGGTCTCCCGCTACGATGCCTATACTTTTGCCCTTCGTGCCGCTTTCCTATGCCACCTCCTCCAACCCAAGCAGAAGAGGATTCAGTACGCCGCAACCCCTCCACGGCCCACCGTAGCGCGACAAGGCACATCCCTTCCAGAGATTGTGGCCAAGGATTTCTCCGTTGTGCGAGATGTAAAGAGCGCGCGACTGCCAAAAGACTTCATAAAGAAACTGGATGAGAGGTTGCGTGGGGTTGTGCAAGGCACGGAACGCATGCCCGAATATGCGGATGCCTTGGTCAAACGAAGCTTCGCGACATTCTTCAACGAATTCTCGAGTCCTGCTTTTCGCAAGGGAGTCGAGAAGGATCGCAAAGCTGAGGATCTACTGTTGATCTTCTACTCGAGCGCAACGAAAGAATTGCAAAAAGGAAGACCAGCGGGGGATGATAGTTGGAAGCTCATGGTCGATCGGCATGTGGCACTTCTTGTACGACTACTCAGTGCAATACTGAAAGCAAATGACTGGGCTAAAGAGAAGCCAGAGCTGGCCACACGTCTGCAGACACTGGAAACAAAGCTCTTACGGCACGAGAAGGACCTGGTTACAGCAGCACAGACAGCTGGGGGAGCTACAGCTGTAGAAATGGAAGTTCCAAGAAGTCAACATGTCAAGGATATGCCACTAGTGCAGGTAGTTGCGCATATCTTCAATAAAACGCTCCCACAGGTACAAGCAGACATTGACGAACAGAGGGATTTATGGACGGAACGAGCAGCATTGCAAGACTTGAAGATGTATCAAGCACATATGAGCATGAATACTAGGATGACTTTGCAATCCGATGACTTTGATACAGACGAAGCATATGAAGAATGGTAGGCATTGATCAAGTGCTGCTACGATGCTGTGCTAACTTTCAGCTCAGGCGTAAAGCAGAAACCCAAGACTTGTCCCAGATGATGCTATGGATCGTTCAGAACAACAGAGAATTAGCAAGGAGCAGTCCCAATACCTCAACCGCAGCTTCTCCTGCGTCAAGGCACCCGATTGGGTACGGGAGTATTGACTCCGGCTATGGTGACGCTGCGAGGCGAATATCGAACTCAGAAAGACAGTCGATATATGTCGTTGACCAGCCTGTTGATATGAGCCAACTTACGATAAGCGCTAGCAAAAGACCTGACGATATCCCACCAGAGAACAACGAGACGTACATGTACATTCCACCCGACCCTCGGACATACTATAAGATGGTTCTCAAGGAAGCTCTGATCCAGGATCTTTCCCAAAACATAGACGCTCCAGCTGATGGTGGCGAGCACGATGGTCTTGCTGATGTCAAGTTGTTATCTAAACAATCTATCGAACTATTGAATGAGCTCGGTGCTCGCTGGCGATTACCTTACTCATCTCGGCTGGTTTTGATGCTTGATGTCGTGCGAGACATGTTCCAAGAACGTCAGATAGATCTGGAGACTCTAGATGCTGCGTTCACCTTTATGAAAACACCGCCGCAAGACAAGAAGAAGATTGACATCTCGCTCGTCCTCGACCGTACCAGATGGACTATGCGCGATTTTGTCCTCAACCAACAAATATTATCAGCCGTCCACGAAATACTCCTCCGAGACCTCTTCGAGCAGCTACAGCGTTGTTACGACACGAAACCTCCGGAAATTGGAGATATAATGGCTATACTCGAAACAAGAATATATGATGATCCTTTATTCTCCAAGACACCGGAAGATCTGGATCGATTTAGTGATCAGCTCCATAGAGCCTTGCAGACCATGGCACGAGAAACATATCATGGCATTTTTATGAAAGAGATAGGACAGCTAGGTGATCAAACCGAGTTCTTCCATGTTATACAATTTGGCAAGGCGGTCATAAAACTTGTGGAGCGAATACAGAAACGATATCATAAAACACCCGAGATCATGAAGTATGTGCAGATGGACGATATCACTTTTAATCCAAGCTAACACACCATACAGTGTCGAACCATATGAGATCCTCATTGAGATTGCTTTACCAGCTCTCGCTCAGGATCTGCGAAATCAATCAGCTTCAATAATCGAGCACGCCAGCGTCAGTGGTGAAGACGTCAATGTTCAGGACGGATTTGAGCTGTACAAGGAGATGGTTGCTATCCGACAACTCTACCTAGAAACATTGCCAGGGTAAGTTTGTTCAACAAGAGACATCGACATCACTAATATTGCCTAGAATACCCTTCGACTTCGATATCGAGGAGCTGCTGGCAGAATTCGTCTGGCGCTGGATCGCTATAACAGATGAAAAGATTACAGGATGGGTAGAAGGTGCAGTAAGAGAAGACATGTTCGCAGTGCGAACGTCGACTCCCCATCAACCGCCAACAGAAGACGAACGTCACAGTGTATCAGTAATTGACATATTCCGTTCGTTTCATGAAGCCATGGAGCGTGTAGTACAGCTAAATTGGGACAACGATCTACATTATGCTAAATTTATGACGGCAATGTCGAAATCCTTTGGCAACGGTGTCAGCCGTTATTGTGAGCTCCTCGAGCAGCTTTTCATCAGAGAGATGGATAGGATGACACCAGAGCAGGAAGCTGCAATGCTGCAATCACGGCAGGAGAAGTGGATACGCATGGCAAAGGATGCGTTGGCGTCGAAAGAGAGGGCTGAGCCTTTCCAGTTTCTGCCAGAGGTGAGTCCATTGGTACCCGCGTCTATGTCCTATGCTAACATGCTTTCTAGTCTTTTGTGAAGCTCAATAACATAGAGTTTGCAATGCTACAGCTTGACAAGCTCGAGAAAGAAATGAATGCCGAGGCGTGTGCCGTAGTCATAAACAAGGCCGAACCACCTCCACTACGTCGTCAACGCAAGGATGAAGTGTTCATCTTCACCGTCAAGATACTTGAAGCGGAGGACCTGCGAGCGTGCGACATGAATGGCCTCAGTGATCCATATGTCGTGCTTGTTGACGAATTGCAGAAACGGCTAGCAAAGACTAGAGTCATCAATGGATCGCTGAATCCGCGCTGGGACGAGACTGTGGATATCATGACACATGGACCAGTGAATGTCATTGCAACAATCTGGGATTGGGATATCATGGGCGACCATGATTGTGTTGGCCGAACCGCGATCAAGCTTGATCCTTCTCACTTCAAGGACTTTCAACCCAGAGAGTATTGGCTGGACCTTGATACGCAGGGCAGACTACTTGTCAGAGTGAGTATGGAGGGCGAAAAGGATGATATTCAGTTCTACTTTGGGAAGACCTTCAGAGCCCTGAAAAGGACAGAGAGAGATATGACCCGGAAGATTACAGATAAGGTATGTCGGCTGAGTCTCCATCACACTACCGCTCTAACCTGAACTACTTAGCTCTCTGCATACATCCGGCAATGTCTCTCCCGACGAGCACTCAAAGCGCTTACACCCCGCGGTATTATGACGGCTACCTCCATTTCTACAGTATCTAGTTGGTTTGGAAAACAAGCACCTCCATCACCAGCACCTGCTGGTCCCACCGAGGCCGACAAGGCAGACGCGTTGAAGCCACTATTCGGCTATTTCAACGAGAACTTTGCCATTATGAATCAAACATTGACCTCCACAGCTATGATTGCAGTCATGACACGATTGTGGAAAGAAGTCCTCGCCACCATCGAGTCACTTCTAGTACCACCGCTATCTGACAAGCTTTCGTCACAACCGCAGCTCACTCCTCAAGAGCTCGACATTGTCTTCAAATGGCTCAACATGCTCTTCGACTTCTTTCATGCAGTTGACGAGGAGACTGGCAAATCTGAAGGTGTCAGCGTAGAAGTGCTCAAGAATCCAAAATACCATGAAGTCAAGAATCTCAACTTTTGGTACTTCGAGCCTACAGAGGCTCTCATCCACTCGTCCGAAGCAATTGTGTCCCAACAGCAATCTGCAGCTGCACAAGCTGCCGCCCAAACAGCACGAAACAACCGTGCATCTGCGCCAGGTGCACTTCCTGGAATTGGCAGCTTGCTTGGCTATTCATCTGTTGCGAAGCGGTCGAAGAGCATCATGCTCTCTCGCAACTTGGGCACAATGCGTAAAGCGAAGGAGGACAAGAGGAAAGAAGCACAGGCGGAACCCAGTGACGATATGATCTTGCGGATCCTCAGGATGCGACCTGAAGCAGAGAAGTATCTAAGAGATCGCGCAAGGCAGAAAGAAAGATTGGCGGCTGTGGCGGCAGCCGAAATGATTGTAAAGCAAAGTCTGGCATCTAATGGAATGGGCCAGAGAGCCATTAGCGGTGGTGTAGGAGGGATGCAGTATATGCGAGGAGTTAGTGAGAGGCAAGTGTCGTGATCTTGTCTGATAGATGACATTGATATGATGAACAGCAAATGCATTAAGCGGCGTAACGAGCTGGTCATTGAATGTATACTACTTGCACACTGTCAAAAACATTATCTCGTTTTTGCCACAGTTACTTCAAGAGGAAAGAGCGATCACCAACTTCTCGCCAATGAAAGTGTGTCTCATGTTTAATGCATCTATCCACCATCATCTGCGACACCACAACAACCTCAGTAATCATTATTATACCAATCTCACCACTATACATGTCCTCCTCCGACGTCCTTCGATAACTTCTACCTACAATCTATCGCCGGGCATTCCTACTAGCCGCAACGTTACTACTCCGACACCATCCTGTCAATCGGCCTACGACCTCGCTGTTCAATACAACCAATCGTTTCCAGCCCACTTCAAGGCACCACACACCCTATCGAACCAACCAAGCACTCATTCATCGCCACCAACCCTCTCAACATCAACCACCAGCAAATGGGCTGCGCACCCTCTCGCCCAGCCTTCTCCCCCGACCGCCACAATGAACGCTCCTCTTCCTCAGACAGACGACCGTTCTCATCGTCCGCACAAAACTATCCCGATTATCATGGGATGAGCCCGCAAGGTTCTCCTGATGGCAGATATTATGCCAGGAGAGAGTCTGCGCATAAACCTACGCCGTTGCCGCCTATACCTGTTGGAACGACGGAGACATCGTATCGAAGGAGGAGTCGGACGCATACGAGGAGGGTGTACTGAGTAGAAAGTTTGGATGTTGATATGGTGGGATGGGACGAGGCATGGTTGGTTTGTGGTGGAGAATGAGAAAGAAGAGAGTGAGTGCATGGTCCACTCTTCGGGGAGCCATCTCATGGTGCTACTTTCTGGCCTTCATCGAACAACACAGTCACTGGATGTCTTTAGGGCGAACGATACGTGCTTCGAAGATGGTAAAAGGACAAGTATCTCGTTGAAGAAGCGTGTCGTCAATTGCTTCTTGACCATATAGTCCAGCACAATCATGACTACGATCCCTCAGCTGTAAAATGAGACAGCAGCTGCATGCATACCAGGGCGAAATGCAATTACTGTAGTGACATGTCGATATCGCCAAGCTTCAAGCACTCGGCAGAAAAGCCGGAGACAGCATTTCATTGAAGGGCCACGAGTATCTTTTGGTGCAATGGACGTCACGCGGAACCATAGCCTGCAATAGATCAGATACATTGTGCCTTACTTGTTGTGAGCTCTAGGTGTGCAGAAGTAGAGTCTCCCGTCATTTTCTGAGCGAAATGCCATATATAGTGCACCTAACCCTGCCGATATCGGAGTTACTTCCACCTGATCTTGTCGAACGTCAACTGGGCGATAGTGACTCTTCCTCCTACACCACAGATACTGCGTAAACAAAAGCGCCGAATCACGTCAAGAACTACAGACAAACAACCAACAGATAGAGCCATTCACGAAGATACAGCACGACATCAACACCGAGGCGATCTCGAGCCAAATCCCACTGAACAAACGCCACGAAAGCGCCAGAAAATCCAGCTCCTGAGTCGCATGCTTGTCGACACCTCTCTTCACCTCCACATCGATCAATCCAAGTATTCGTCGCAACTTTGGAGACTGTTAGCATAGAAGAGCTTCCAGCATAAGAACAACATGTCGAATTCTGCTGTCGTAAGTCCCGGGCCTGGCGAGGACCTGAGCCGATTTTGACACCAGTCTGTCCACATCTGACCTGAAAGCAGGGCGGCATCTACAAACGCATCATCGATTCTGTTGTCGAAGTCGCCCGGACTGACTTTGAGGAGAATGGTGTTCCAAGTGATGTTTTGCAGTTGCTCCAGGAAGTGAGTATTGAAGATCTGATTACACCTCGCTCTTTTCTTTGTTCACACATCCGTCTTGTGTTGTACCCATATGAAAGATCCAGAAAGAAGAAGCCAAAGTGATTTGTTGTGCTGGTAAGGTGATGTTCGAATGGGAGCAAGACAGCTGACTGATAGAGCTGAGCTCTCAAGGCGAGCGAGGATCAAACGTCGCAAAGTGGGTGGGGGGGATCCCTGATTATTTGCATGCCTCTTATTCTCCTAAAATCTCTGACATTGCTTGGTTACGCTAAAAGTATCTAGCCGGATCCGGGCTTGCACGTGACTTCTCCTATTTCTTTTCTCCTTGGTAGAAATATCTCATAGAATAATCATATTGATACTTTTACTGTCGGAGCACTAACAATCCTCGCAGAAATGGCAGGAAAGACTTTCACAGACGCAGCGTGCTCTGTTTCCCTGGGACCCACAGCCAGATGCTCCGAAAGGTTCTAAGGTGGAGATGACTGGTCCATCTCCTGCATCTAGTCAGCCTGTTCATGTCAAGCAAGAACCGTTCAATGATAGCTTTTTGACACTGCCTCCCCCTGGACCATATGCTGCATCGGGCTTATCACAACCTCATATCGCACAGCAAAGAGCCGCTCACCTAATGGCACAACAGTTCGGCCAGCAAGCAAGCAACTCCATTGGAGCTATGCAGGCTTCTGGCATGAACTTGCCATCTGTACAACCTCGTCCACAAAACATGCAGATGCCTCGTCCTCAAGTACAGCAGCAGAATGGCCAACAAGGTGTCTACAAGCACGAAGCAAACTCTGGTAGCCTTGAGTATGCACAAACCGATGGCACTGGTGATGCTAGAGACGACTGGGATGCTGTCGTCATGCAACGTAATGCACATGGTGATCACGAACCTCTAGGACGTATTGCTGTTGACGGCATGATCCGCAAGCATGTGGAGGCTATGGCTCAAAGACTCGAAGGTGGTGGTCTGATGGTTCCATTAGACGAACGTCGCCCTACCATCGCCTTGCCCCGTAAGAAAGCGAAGACTTCATCGCGAGTTCCTGGTCCGGCTCGCTACGATGGTGAAGATGATGAGGAGATCGGGTCCGACCTCGATGACTCTGATGATGACCACGACCCGAATGTGGAGGACAGCATGGACGGAGATGTCATTCTTTGTCTCTATGACAAAGTGCAGCGTGTCAAGAACAAGTGGAAGTGCACACTTAAGGACGGTGTTGTCACTGTGGAGGGTAAAGAGTAAGCTCTCGATACGATGAAAGTTGACGATATCATGCTGATTAAACCTCTAGCTACGTCTTCCACAAGGCTCAGGGCGAGTTTGAGTGGTAGTATGGCGACTTCTTCATAGCTATGGTCAGGGTCGATGGGCCTCGGACACGGCCATACCGCCACTGCTTCGAGAAATCCAACCAAAGTCGGTCTCAACA
>Ga0115846_100573_pt1 | contig 18746 bp, 17 predicted proteins | sample InSIn5gowninarea_2_FD_83860 | JGI IMG/M metagenome (GOLD analysis project Ga0115846, IMG submission 83860)
CTGCTTTCTTTTTTGAAAAGCGGTATGATACAGTAACATTTTAAAAGATTAGGCAATCAGTAGGAAACCAAAGAGATAAGGGCTTTATTAAAGCATTAAACACTTATATCAAGTAGGATCCTCAGAGACTACACGTGAAATATCTTAGTAAATATTTTATTTAAAGATAAAGATATAGTCCAAACATTCATGAAAATTAATGAGAATCGCATGCCAGCGTTAATAGGTGGTTTTGGTAAAATCAACATGAATGAGAATACAATAAAAAGATACTTTAGTGTAGAAAAAGAGTCAAATACTAAAACAGAATCAGATTTAAGATCAAAATTAGGACCATATCTTGCAGGATTAATAGAAGCAGATGGATCTATAGCAGTACATAGTAAAGATTCTAATGCTCAAAAATATCGTCCTAAAATACTTGTGGTATTTAGTTCAGCGGATCAACCTCTAGCAAAAAAATTGGCTTGTGTTACTAAAGCTGGAACTGTTTACAATAAAAAAAATGCAGGTTACGTTCTATGACAAATTCAAAAAACAGAAGATGTTCTAAAAATAGTTAATATAATTAATGGTTATATGCGTACACCTAAAATAGAAGCATTACACCGTGCTATAAATTGATTTAATGATTTTTACAATTGTAATATCAATTGCTTAGGTTTAGATCTATCTCCTATAGATAGTAATGCTTGATTAGCTGGTTTTACAGATGGAGATGGTAATTTTTCTATTACTTTAACTGATAGAAAAAAAAAAGGAAATATTACTAGTAAAAGAGTGCAAACTTTTTTCCGTCTTGAAATAAGACAAACTTATCATCGGGATGTCTCAGTAGAACAAGGTGGAGCTAGTTATTTTACTATATTAAGTAAAATAGCAAATTATTTAGGTGTAAATTTGTTATCTAGAACTAGAGAACAAAAAGATAAAGTGTTTTATGCCTTTATGGTTATATCTCACAGTGCAGTTAGTCATGTAAAGATTATAAATTATTTTGATCGTTTTCCTCTGTATTCTTCTAAATATTTGGCTTATAAAGATTGATCTTATCTGGTAGAACAAACTAGGTTGCGTGCTGGTAAAGTTCTAACTCAAAAAGAAATATTAGAGGTTGAAAAAATTAAATCACAATTTAACAGTAAACGTAAATCGTTTGATTTTTCACACTTAGATAAATTAATCTAGCACTTCGGAAGATAAAATATCATCTTACGATTTTTTTAATAAACATCGCGATCTTTCTTACATTGTATTCTTATATATGTGTAAAAGAAATTGCCGTGGGTAATAGTAATTTTACTCTTATTACATAACTATTTGCGGGAAACTCCTAAAGTCTTTTTATAAGCGTTGTGAAAACTTTTATCGGAGATACTAAAAAAGCGTACACAACCTTAAATAGTAAAAAGAATATTTTTATAGTTACAGTTAGAGTACTCCCTCTAAAGGGGGATTTTAATCTTAAAAAAAAATGGATTATCCGCAGGAAACGAAAAAAATCTAGTTATTTTACTAGGATCCTCAGAGACTATACGTTATGCTCCTTAGTTAAGGATGAAGATATAGTCCAAATATAACCTAACGGTTATAGTAAATTGAATTTTTTATTACCATTATTAGTAGGGGGTCCAGACATGGCATTCCCTAGACTTAACAATATCTCGTTCTGATTATTACCTCCTAGTTTAATATTATTCTTATTTGCTAGTGGTATAGAAAATGGTGCGGGTACAGGTTGAACTCTCAACATGGATAGGGAGTTGCTCTGGGGTGACCCAGAGGCAATAAAACTCTTTTCGATGCGTGGAAATCCTCAAGTGTTAAATTATTTATATGAAACACACGTAATAGGATACTCATGTTTGTCTAATTCATATGTAACAATGCCTATTGCAAGGGGACAATACGCCTGAGTAGACAAAAATTTATATTCTACTCATCAGAGACTAAACAAAGAGTATCTTAATAAAAATAATAGAACTTGGTTTGAACAATGATTAGTAGGAATAACAGATGGTGAAGGTACCTTTGGTTTATACTACCAAAATGGTAAATGAATTTTAGTTTATAAAATAGCTTTATCTAGATATAACTTAAGAGCACTTTATTATATTAAAAACCTATTAGGTGTTGGTTCTATTACTAAAGATAATAATAAAGCACAATTTTTTATTAGAGATATACAAAAGCTTGAAAAAGTTATATTTCCTCTTTTTGACAAATATCCTCTTTTAACAAGTAAACAATTTAATTATTTAAAATTAAAAAAAGCATTTTTTATTTTACATAATTCTGACCTTACTAAAGATGAAAAGGATAAAAAACTATTTGCTTTAAAAAACGAATCAATACCTATAAATTATATTTCTCCTGCTTGAAACAATGTAAATTTACCTTTAAAAAGCACTAAAAAAAAAAGAAAAAATTTTTTTTTCGATGCTGTTTCTGTAATATCTAAACCTTGATTGGTTGGTTTTGTTGAAGGTGAAGGTAGTTTTTACTTAGTTTCAAAAGACTCTTCTAGAATAGTACATGGGTTTGGTCTAAGTCAAAAATTAGATAGTGTAGTTTTAGAAGGAATTAGATCTATACTGCATATACCAACTATTGTTAAATACAAATCTAAACATAATTATTATATGTTAGATACAACTAATTCTAGAGCAGTTGAAAATATTATAAAATATTTTTATAATACAATGAAAGGAATGAAATCGGTAGAATATAGAATATGGGCTAGATCTTATGTTAAAAATAAAGGAAACTTCACCGAATTATGTAAAATAAGAGAAATACTTAGAAAAATGAAAAAAAAACTATATGATATTTCTTATTTTAACAGTTTTTTCTCCAAAAGTCAAGGGTAACTTATTTTACCTATAATATAATTAAACCTTATTATTCTTATTAAGATAATGGTATAGTCCGAACAATAAATAAATTTATTGAGTGTAATGATAGTTATATATATAATGAGATTACCAACACAATTGTTATCCACCTTTATCAGGAATACAAAGTCATAGTGGTCCAAGTGTAGATTTAGCTATATTTGGTTTACACTTATCAGGAATAAGTTCTCTACTTGGTGCTATGAACTTAAGCTACGTATTTGTTTTTACACGGATACATATGTAAATTTTTGTAAAAACAAATATTATATTAATGGGGTTCATATAAAAATTCTAACTATATGCTGGAACAGCTCAGTGTCTATGAGTACTTATATTAGTAAAAATCCTATAGGCTATGCTCAATCAGCAGGAAACCAACAGACTTTTAGTGTTACTAGGATCCGACTAATCAAAAAAATTTTTTTTGATCCTTATAACCGTTTAAATCCTAAGAGACTATACGTTAGACACCGTATCTAAAATATAGATACGCTGAAGATATAGTCCACTCTAGTATATGTTAATATATTATATATAATTAACTATATTAGATGTCATTACAACAATATTAAATATGAGAAGCCCAGGTATTAGATTACATAAATTAGCTTTATTCGGTTGAGCAGTTATAGTTACAGCTGTTTTACTTTTATTATCTCTACCCGTATTAGCCGGAGCTATTACTATGGTTTTAACAGACAGAAACTTTAATACATCATTCTTCGAACCTGCAGGTGGAGGTGATCCTATTTTATACCAACATCTTTTCTTAAGAGAAACAGATTATATATGCATGTCAGTTACATTAACAGCACTAATTTTTTCATTATTTTTTTTTTGCAAAAAAAAATATAGTTATTTAAAGTGGAAATTAATACATTCTACACTAGTTAAAGGAGATCATCTAAATGATACTACTAGATTAGAATTAGTAAATAAGGCTAAACAAATTAACAAAGCTATATAATCTATAGGAAAAAAGGGTTTGGTTTAGCCAGAAGCTATTAAACTACTTAGGGCAGATGTAAAAACAAGTAAGACCTTTAGTAGTGAATACCAACAGGTATACCACAACCCTAGTTCTTGCTTTAATTTATTGTGCAATTTTTAGGAAAAAACAATAAAATGCAAGAGCTATGCTGGTGAAACGGTCAAAATCCTCCCTGGACAAGACCGTCGGTTTCCTAAGAGACCGCTACAGACTGGTTCACTGGTGGGTGGCTTAAATGCTGCTTAATCTACAGTCGGATTCCTCTTTTACTAGACCAACCTATAAGTAAAAGGCCGGTTAGATTTAAAATTGCCTCTAATAGACATAAAATTATGACTTATTTTGGGTTAATTATTCTTTAATTAGGTAAATCTTTACTGGGTTATATAATTAATGGGTGAAGAAATAATTATATAATAAGGAATTGGATTCTTTGGTCACCCAGAGGTCAAATATATAGGCTTCTTAACGTTGCTGTGTGCTGGAACTACTTTGATCTTTAGTTTTAAATACTCCATCTTAAATGATATAGTAAAAAAGTTAAAACAATGAAGTATATCAGCAGGTAACAAAATTTTTAATGTAAAATTTGAAACCTCAGAGACTTTACGCAACGAAACTGTAATAGTTACAGAAAACGTAAAACCTATTTCTGTACATATACCTACTCATTTAAGACCAGTTAGTGATGATCAATTTGGACATTATTTAGCTGGTTTAATAGATGGTGATGGTCATTTTAGTAGTAAACAACAATTGGTTCTTGTATTTAATTCATTAGATGTTTCTTTAGCCTATTACATAAAAGAACGTTTAGGTTTTGGAAGTGTTAAAAAAGTTAAAGATAAAAATGCTTTTCTTCTAGTTATAACTTCTAGAAAAGGTTTAGAAAAAGTAATTAATTTAATAAATGGAAAAATTAGAACAGAAAATAAATTTAATCAAATAACTAATAATATATTAAATCATGAAAATTACGCTGAATTTAGAAAAAAAATTCGTTTAAATATAAATTTAGAGAGAGATTTAAAAAATCATTGACTAGCTGGTTTTTCCGATGCTGAAGCTAGTTTTCAAATAAAAATACTTAATCCTAGTAAAAGAGTTGAAGTTCGATTAAATTTCCAAATTGATCAAAAAAAAGATAGTCTTTTACTATTAATTAAAGACTTCTTTGGAGGTAATATAGGCTATAGAAAAACTCAAGATACTTACTACTACCGCTCAACTAGTTTTGGATCAGCCAAATATCTTATTAATTATTTTGATTACTTTCATTTATTATCTAGTAAACATATTAACTATTTAAAATGAAGAAAAGCATATATAATAATTCAAAAGAGAGATCATTTAAATAAAGATGGACTTGAAAAAATTATTAAATTAAAAAATACAATGAATAGATTAAGTGATACTACAACGGTTTAAGATAAAGTCCTAACAAGGATGTTAAGTTCTTGAGAATTAATTAGAATAGATTTTTAGAATTATTAATATTAACTATTCGGTTAATCAAAATTATTGTTATATATTAATTATACCTGGTTTTGGTATAATAAGTACTACTATATCAGCTAGTTCAAATAAGAGTGTGTTTGGTTATCTTGGTATGGTATATGCCATGATGTCTATAGGTGTATTAGGATTTGTAGTTTGATCTCACCACATGTATGTTGTAGGATTAGACGTGGATACAAGAGCTTATTTTACTGCTGCTACATTAATTATTGCTGTACCTACTGGTATTAAAATATTTAGTTGGTTGTCGAAGTCCTTTAGTAAGACTTATGTGACCAGACACAATGGAAAAAAAGAATTAACATCTAAAGCAATCGTGCCTTACGGTACTAACCTATCTTCTACAGTAGGTTCTCCACGATTTACAGCTTTAGATAGAAAATCTATTAAAATACCTAATAATCTTCTATCTATTTTTATAGGTATTATTATTTCAGATGCCAATATTAGTAAATCTAATAAAGCTGATGCTAGATTATTATTTAAACAATCAATTAAACATAAAGAGTATTTCTACTTTGTATTTTTTAAATTAAGTCATTATTGTAGTAAAGGATTTTATCTTACTAAAACAACTGTTCATAAAAAAGAGCAGTTAGGTTTAGCTTTTACAACTAGAACTCTACCATGTATTACAGAATTATATGATTTATTTTATAAAGACAATAAAAAAATAGTTCCGACTAATTTATTTGATTTGTTAACTTGAGAAGCTCTAGCTCACTGGATTATGTGTGATGGTACTTATAATAGTGGTGTAAGAATTCAGACAGAATCTTTTACATTAAAAGAAGTAGTTTTTATTATGAATATACTAATGATCAAGTTTAACCTTGAGTGTAATTTACACACACAAAGAGGTTATCCTATTATTTATATAAAGAGTAAATCTATAAAAAGAAATCTACAAAATATTTTACCCCATATACATAGTTCCATGAAATACAAATTATTAGGAAATAAGTAGTTATTAGGTAATAAAAAGTTGATTTTTATTTTCTATTGTTAACATGGCAAACTCGAGAGACATCCAAGGATAACAATAGAAATTATTCCGGATTATCGTCGAACTAAGTGGTTATACGAAAGTATAATTCGATAGATTAAAGGTCTATTGAGTAAAATAAATGAACTTATTTTATCTAAAAGCGTAGAGGCCAGACGCCATGCTTATTTCTAAGTGGTATACTAGTAGAGTATCATATGGAATATGAAGGAATGGTCCGGGTTACTAGTAATAGACAGTGCCTTTAACAAGTACTTAAGCAAAAATATATAGATACTATCACTGTTTTTGTGAAACACAAAGCCAACTAGATCTGAAATGATCAAAGGCCTTACCCCGAGCTACATGTTATGGTGGATCACTTCATTTAACACCATCTATGTTATTTGCTTTAGGATTTATTTTTATGTTCACTATAGGTGGACTAAGTGGAGTTGTTTTAGCAAACGCTTCACTAGATATAGCATTCCACGATAAAATTATTAACAATAAAATAGAAAAAAATATTATAACAAAACATGATCTAAACGAAAAAGATAATTTAACCTTTGAAGATAAAACATACATAGAACAGTTTTTTGTTGGGCTATTAGAAGGAGATGGTACTATTACAAGTAATTTGAATTCAAAGAAATCAAATAGTATTATTATTCGTATAGTAATCTCTTTAAAGAATATGCCAGAAAATCTTAATATGCTTAATAAGATTAAAGAAACTATAGGGGGAAGAGTAGTTCTTGAAAGAAAAAAACAATATGTTACATGAATAGCTAGTAACAAAAATGATTTGGCTAAAGTTTTTGTGGTATTAGCTAAATATCCTTTATTAACTGCAAGAAAACAAAGCCAATTAGAGTTTGTTAAAAATAGCTTATTGGAAAAAGACATATCTAATTTTATAATAAATAGAAATAATAAATACAAAAATAAAAAAGTTTTATTAGAAGATCTTTCTAGAAAAGAGTTACCTTTATATTTTGCCCCTTGACTTTCAGGTTTTATAGAAGCAGAAGGTAATTTTAGCTTAGTTTTAAATGATAAAGGTTATTTAAGAAAAAGTGCTTTTTCCATAGGACAAAATGATGAACTTCATATTCTTCAATGAATAAATTTATATTTTAATAGTAAAAATGCTATTTTTAAGGATAAACCTAAAATTGGGGGTAATTTCCAGTATTATCGTTTATATCTTTATAATGCTGAATCTAGAAAACTTCTTTTTGAACATTTTAACAAATATCCCTTATTAGGTTATAAAAAAGTATCTTATCTTAAATTTTTTAATTATCATAGATCAAAAATATCGTAGTTTTTAACTGTTTTTATTGTTAATAGATGTGTTGTGTTGTCACATTGCTTGATTAAACTTATATTTAGTCTATATTTTTTTCTAAATGGATGTTTAATCCGTAATCTATAGTTAATCTATAGATTGCGAACGGTGAAAGTTATAATATATACTTTAATGCTAGTATGTTACGACAGTATTGTAATCAACACCGTGGGTTTATTAATTAGATATATTATCTAATTGATTGATCTGTAGAGACTATACGCAATGTATTTGATTTTAAAAGTAATTGTTAAAATCAATAAAGAGATAGTCCGATCCCCTTATAAATTGCATATTTATTATGATATTTTGTTTACCTATTAAGGTATATGGCATATAAAAAGGGAACTATAAATAAAGAGTTAGAGTTATTATTTATAGCGTTTTCAGACATATTACGTCGTAGCTCATTTCCATTATGTATTAAGTATGGGTGCAGTATTTGCATTATTTAGTGCATGATATTTCTGAATACCTAAAATATTAGGATTAGAATATAATATTTTATTAGGTAAAGTTCATTTCTGAATATTCTTTATAGGGGTTAATGTTACTTTCTTCCCCCAACATTTCTTAGGTTTACAAGGTATGCCTAGAAGAATTAGTGATTATCCTGATGCATTTGCAGGATGAAATCTAGTAAGTAGTTTTGGATCTATTATTTCTGTAGTAAGTACCTTCTTGTTTTTATACATCTTATATGTACAATTAGTAGAGGGTAAAGCTACATCAAGATATCCTTGATTAACTCCTCAATTTTACAGTGATTCATTACAAACATTATTAACTAGAGCATATAATAGTCTAGAATGATGTTTAAATAGTCCGCCAAAACCTCATGCTTTTGTTAGCTTACCCCTTATGAGTAAACTCTTTTTTTTGCAATAAGATACCTAAACCTTATACTTTTGTTAGTTTACCCCTTATGAGTAAACTATTTTTTTTGCAATAACATACCTAAACCTGCTCCATATGTAAATGAAACATTAAAGTCTAATTTGGATTTATTAAATATTATCTCAGATTTAAATACATTATTACCTCAACTTGGTGAATTTATTAATCAATTTAATAATCTAGTAAATCAATCTGGGATTAATGTGGTAACAGATATAATGGGTAATATGTCGATAGATGTACCTAAAGATATGCCAGATTCTGTAGCTGATAATATTAGTAAAAGAATAGGTATAATAGATCGTCTAATTACTACACGTGGTCAGCAAATAAACGAATTATTACAAAATGGGTTAACCATAGAAAATAGAGTAAAAATGGAAAACCCCAAATATATCTCCCAGTTATCAGATAAGATAGCAGAATTTAAAAAATTAAATGATTCATTTAAACATTAATGTATTTTATTTATTTTTAGCAAAATGACTCTTTCCATTATGTATTAAGTATGGGTGCAGTATTTGCATTAATTAGTGCATGATATTTCTGAATACCTAAAATATTATATTCTAATATAATATTTTATTAGGTAAAGTTCATTTCTGAATATTCTTTATAGAGGTTAATGTTACTTTCTTCCCTCAATATTTCTTAGGTTTACAAGGTATGCCTAGAAGAATTAGTGATTATCCTGATTCATTTGTAGGATGAAATCTAGTAAGTAGTTTTGGATTTATTTATTACTGGGAATGATAAAATCATGTTTTGCTTTTGTTTTTTTGTTTTTTTTTTGCAAAAAAAAAAACAAAAAAATAAAAAAGTTTTGCATTTATTAGTTACCATATAGATATATGTGGTGTAAGAAAAAGATCGCATGTTTCTAATCTGTCAAAAAAGAGCGATATGAGTGGAAATTTCTTTTTAATCTTTTTATAAAATGTTACTTTTATTATTATTATTAGTACCTCTGCTAGGTGTACTTATTCTTTCAGCTGGTATGTATGATGAGCTTTCAGAATTAAATATTAAGCGAATGAAAGTTACTGCTTTAACTACATCTATAGTAAATTTATTTGTTTCTTTAATTATATTTATCTTTTTTGATTTTTCTAGTAATCAATTCCAATTTGTTCAAGAATATCATGAAATAAGTTCTTTTGATTTTTATTTAGGTGTAGATGGTTTATCTATATATTTCGTGCTTTTAACAACTATAATAATACCAATTTCGTTATTATCTAATTGAACTTCAATATCAGAAAATATAAGATCATATCTTATAATTATTCTATTACTAGAAACGTTATTATTAGCAGTTTTTTTAGTATTAGATATTTTATTATTTTATATATTTTTTGAGAGTATTTTACCACCTTTATTTATATTAATAGGATTATTTGGGTCTAGTAATAGAGTAAGAGCGAGTTTTTACCTATTTTTATATACACTATTAGGATCATTATTTTTATTGTTATCAATTCTTACAATGTCTTCTATAATGGGTACTACAGATTTTGATGCATTGTACAAAACTAATTTTAATTACTATACTCAATTATTTTTATTTTATGGTATATTTATAGCTTTTGCTGTTAAAACACCAACTATCTTTTTAAATACTTGACTTTTAAAAGCTCATGTAGAATCTCCTTTAGGTGGAAGTATTATTTTGGCTGGTATAGTTTTAAAGCTAAGTTTATATGGTATACTTAGATTAATTTTACCTTTATTACCTAAAGCTTCGTTAGATTACACATATATAGTTTACCTTATTGGTGTTATTACTATTATTTATGCTAGTTTTAGTACTTTAAGAACTATAGACGTTAAAGAACTTATTGCTTATAGTTCTGTGTCTCACGCTGCTGTCTATCTTTTAGGTGTATTTAGTAATACAATACAAGGTATAGAAGGTGGTATTACTTTAGGGTTAGCTCATGGTTTTGTTTCTTCTGGTTTATTTATTTGTGCTGGGGGTGTCTTATATGATAGATCTTCCACTAGATTAATTACTTTCTATAGAGGTATAGCTCAAGTTATGCCTTTATTTTCTATATTATTTTTTATACTTTGTTTAGGTAATGCTGGAACACCGTTAACACTTAACTTTATAGGTGAGTTTATGAGTCTTTATGGTACTTTTGAAAGATTACCTTTACTAGGTGCTTTTGCCAGTTCTTCTATAGTATTTGCTGCTGCATATACTATCTATATGTTTAATAGAATAGCATTTGCTGGTACATTTTCTAAATTTTTCTTAGTTAATATACCTGACCTGAATAAACGTGAATTTTTTGTTTTATTAACATTAGTTATATTTACAGTTGTCTTTGGTATATATCCTGCTCCTATTTTAGATGGTTTACATTATTCTGTATCTTCTCTAATTTATAATAGTTCTATTTAGCTAAAAAAAAAAGTTAAAAAAAGATACTTTTTTTAATCCACACATTTATCAATTTGGAGTTAATTTTATGAGCCTTATTAAGCTGATATCTCATCCTACATAACTTTTTCTAACTCCTCGTCATAAGGTTCATATTCTGACCCTTATTAAGATTATAAGTCAATCTATTCCTTTAACTTTTCAGAATAAAGTTATCTTTTTAGGCTTTTTAAACTGATTTCTCATCCTCCACAACTTCCTCTAACTTTTTGTCAGTAAGGTTATCTGACTTTATAACATAATCTTCGTCTTAATCTAGATCTGAAGATTCATTATCCTCTTTATTAACATAATCGTAATCTGAAGACAGATTACGATAGAGTGACTGTACACCGATATCCTAGTCTATTGAACTAAGGAGAAGACTGACTGAAGATTATTATAAAAAGTACATGTATGATTCGTTCATGTCTATTAATGTCCTTTGGGACATAATCATACCGCCACCTTAGCATACTCTCATTTTCATAATTATAATCACTCATTCTCCCCACAAGGCTGCATATACTCTCAATGTAGTTATTTTTAATAGAAAATTTTTAAGTTCTTACATAATAAGAGTTTATTAATAAAGAGTAGTGAACTTTTCTTGTTTTTTTTATTAAAAAAATACAGCATGCGCAGAAAAAAGCTCTTATTAAAAATATCAAACTGATTAAAAAAGGTTATTATGTAATAAGTATAACACTCTCATAATTAAGAGTAGTATCAACTATATACTACATTCAAAAAAAGATTTTCTTTTTTTCTTTTTCTTCAAAAAATATAAGTATTTATATATATATCAATGTTTAGAATATAGTTTGTTCTAGATAAGCATAGCGTTTCATTTGCTATTATTAAGAGTTATTTCTAACTCTGGATTCTAATAATCTAAAATAGAAATAAAAAGCTTTTATTCAAAAAAACTAGATAATTAATTTTGAATATTAGCTTTCTTTCATTTTTTGATTTAACATCAAAAAATCTTTCTTTACACAAGAATTAAATAATAATTAATTAATTCATCATTTTTAATGATAAGATTATTTATAAACAAATCTATGGAAAAAAAAGATACTTCTTCTACTACTCCTCCTCTTAAATCCGATAATAATAAGGAAGGTACTACTACTTCTTCTGTTAAATCTGATAATAGTATGGAAGGTACTGAGGATACTACTAGTTCTTCTTATAATGGAGAAGATTCTCAGAAACTTCGTGACAGATCTGATCATCTTCAGAATAGAGCTGTAAATATCGAAGTTAATAAACAAAATCTTGAGACTTTCAAAGAGCTTGCATCAAAAAAAGATGAAAAACCAGAATCTTTAACTACCAATGAACGAATAAATTTGGAAAATCTTAAATTAAGTATATTTAATTTTGATAATAATAAATCATTTACAGATAATCTTAATAGAGAGATTAACGAACTTGAAAGAATTAGTTCTGATTTAAATACTAAGAGTTTAGACAAACTCAATAAAGCCAATTCTCTTGAACCTCTTTCTCCAGAAAAAGGTTCAGATGCACCAGAAGATAATACATCTAATGATAGCTTATCTTCTGATGAAAAACTATCTTCAAAACCAGAAGATAATCTTTCACCAACTCAATATGTACATGAGTTGGAATCTATATCTCCAATGGAAATTATCCCTGATGATGATTAGTTTTGCTTTATCATTTTCTGTATTTTACTTTTTTATTTTATTTGATCTAAATGAACATATTATATTTTTTAGATTATTTTTTTATAAAAAATTACAAAACAAAAAAAATTTTTTGTTTTCATCTATATAGTTAAAGCGTAAAATGGTTAGAAAAATCTTTTTTTTCTAACCATTAAATTAAAAATAATGGGCTTTTATATTTTTAACATATGAGAATTTTAAAAAGTCATCCCCTATTAAGAATGGTAAATTCTTACGTAATAGATTCACCACAACCTTCAAATATAAGTTATTTTTGAAATTTTGGTTCTTTGCTAGCATTTTGTTTAATTATACAAATAGTGACTGGTGTAACATTAGCAATGCATTATAATCCTAGTGTTCTAGAAGCATTCAATTCAGTTGAACATATAATGCGTGATGTAAATAATGGATGATTAATACGTTATTTACACTCAAATACTGCTTCAGCTTTCTTTTTCTTAGTATATTTACATATAGGAAGAAATTTATACTATGGATCATATAGAGCTCCAAGAACATTAGTTTTCACTATAGGTGTTATACTATTTATATTAATGATGGCTAGATATATGTGGCCAAATTGAATGTTAATTTCTCATAATAAAAGTAACCAAGAAAATTATTCATCTTATTTTAGTAAATCTAGAACTAAAGCTTTATATAGGATAGGTCCACATAATAAAGATGTTTTATCTATAATTATATGTGGTATGCTTGGAGATTGATGAGGAGATAAAATTAAAGGTCAAGTCTCTCCCAGTGTAAGATTCAATATCGAGCAAGGAATTAACAACTCCGCTTATATACATAATCTTACTTTATATTTTAATCAATTAGGTTATTGCTCAACTATTACTCCTAGTTTAGTAAAAAAATCTGATAACAGTAATGAAAAAATTGAAAAAAGGTTTAATTACAGGTTAACTTTATTTACTTTTACTTCTTTACTTTGAATATATGATTCTTTTTATCAAAAAGTAGATGGAGCAACAAAAAAAGTGGTTCCTAGTTGAATAGGTGAATATATAACTCCTCTAGGTTTAGCCCATTGAATTATGCAAGATGGGTCTAGACAAGCAAAACAAGGAATAAGTCTTGCAACTAATAGTTTTACTTTTCAAGAATGTACATTTTTATGTAATATTTTAAAAGACAAATATAATCTTAAATGTACAGTTGTAAAAGCAGGTTTTTCTAATCAATGAAAAATAAGTATTTGAAAAGAAAGCATGAATGATTTAGTTACAATAGTTAAACCCTATATCATAGATGAAATGAAATATAAATTTATTGGTTACATTTAATATGAAATTAAAAATCAAAGTCCGTCCCTAATAAGAGTATATCCAATATGTATTTAGAAATATACTAGTAATAACAAGTTACTATGGGATAGTATAGCCTGACAGGGCTATAGGATAATATTTAGTTATCTGGCTATGCTGGTGAAAACGGTTAAATACTTTATATCTAAGTAAAGACCGTCGGTTCAATACAGGATCGCTACAGACTGGGTCACCAGTGGATATCTGGAATGATATCTAATGTACAGTCGGAAATTTCTATAACAAGTTTGTTATACACAAGGCTTTAGATAAAATATATTATAAAAAGATTTGCCACACAAAAAATTTTTTTGGGGGACTAATATATTGATAAAGTACAGGGGCGTTATTCAGATAAATGAAAAAAGAATAATTAGCCGAAATTTTGACAGCCTTTCTGGGTTATGTTTTACCTTATGGTCAAATGTCACTATGAGGTGCAACAGTTATTACTAACCTTATGAGTGCCATACCATGAGTTGGACAAGATATAGTTGAGTCAGAAAACATTACAGATTATTCTTATACCATAGTTTATACAACTCATTTAATGTTACCTACTATAGGTATAGTTAGTGAACATGCGTTAAAAAAATGGAATAAAAACACAAGATTAGATAAAAAAGAATATCTTTCTATTCCTTCATCTTTTCTAGCTTTTTTAGTTGGTTTAATAGACGGGGATGGATATATTCAAATAACTAGAACAACAAAAGGATTTATAGCTATTAAACTTGTAATTTCAATACATTTAAAAGATATTTCTACTTTAGAATATATCCAATCTGTGTTAAATTTAGGAAAAATTACAATAAATCGAGATTATAAAAGCCCTAATTGTAAATTAATAATTAATAGAACTGATTTACAAGAAGTTCTTTTTCCATTATTATTATATCATAATATTTTCTTTTTAACTGAAACTAGGAGAACTCAATTTAATCTAGCTATGTTTATACTAAAAGAAACAAAAAAAGTTTACGATAAACTACCAATTAAAGAAGAAATACCTCTGTTATTTAAATTACCTGAAACAGCTTTAGATTATGTAAATTTATCCTTCTTTAAAAATTGAATTGTTGGATTTACAATGTCTGAAGGATCATTTTTCATAAAAAAAAATAATGATGGATGTTTTCAATTAAAACAGAGAATACATATTATGTTATTTGAAGCATTTAAATTAATATTTAATACAAATAGAAAAATAGATATTGAAAAAGGTATATATAATCAATTTAGTGTAAGTTCTAAAGCTGATGTACAAACAGTGATTAATTTTTTCTCATTTTCAGGACTTCATCCCTTAATTGGTCTTAAATATATTTCATATTCAAAATGGTTAATAGATTTACAAAATAGTTCTCGTTACGCTAATCTTAATTTTCCTAAATAAAAAAATAATCTTATTATTCCCTTTTAATAATTGTATTAACAACGCTAACAGGATAATCTATTAATAATAGGCTCCTTAAAACAGTAATGTTTTAGAGGCAAAGGAGGATAATTGCAAGAACATTTAATTAATATTCCACGATTAATTTAAATTATTTGCAGCGAAGTTTGACACGGTACATTTAGATGTCAAAAACGTTCAACGACTAAGAAGTGAGTAGTACCGCAATAAGCTTTCACACGAATTCCTCACAACCTTGTTTTAAATTAGACAAAAGATTTGTTTTAAAAGGTTGAAGATATAGTCTAAACAAAATCGATAGATTTTGATAATAAATTTTAAATTATTTATCAATAATTACTTTGTTATTTGAGGTGGTTTTTCTGTAAATAATGCTACTTTAAATAGATTCTTTGCCTTACATTTTGTTTTACCTTTTGTTTTAGCTGCTTTAGCATTAATGCATTTAATAGCACTTCACGATAGTGCCGGTTCAAGTAATCCTTTAGGTGTTTCAGGTAATTATGATAGATTACCTTTTGCTCCATACTTCATTTTTAAAGACTTAATCACTATATTTATTTTTATATTAGTTTTATCAGTGTTTGTTTTCTTTATGCCTAATGTTTTAGGTGACTGTGAAAATTATGTTATGGCTAATCCTATGCAAACTCCACCTGCTATAGTACCTGAGTGATATCTTTTACCATTCTATGCTATCTTAAGATCTATCCCTAATAAATTATTAGGTGTTATTGCTATGTTTTCTGCGATTTTAATTTTATTAATTATGCCTTTTACTGATTTAGGTAGATTTAGAGGTATACAATTTAGACCTTTAAGTAAAATAGCCTATTTTATTTTTGTAGCTAATTTCTTAATCTTAATGCAACTAGGTGCTAAACATGTTGAATCACCATTTATAGAATTTGGACAGATATCCACTTTTATTTATTTTGCATATTTCTTAATTATAGTACCTTTAGTTAGTTTACTAGAAAATAGTCTAATTGAATTAGCTCTTATTCAAAACCAATTAAAAAAAAAATAAAAAAAAACAAAAAAAAAACAATATTATATATAATTAATATTTTCTATACAAAATTACAATAAAAAATGTTTTTTATTCATCTATCTAGTTAAAGCGTAAAATGGTTAGAAAAACATTTTTTTTTCTAACCATTAAATTAAAAATAATGGGCTTTATTAATTTTAAATTATGATAAAAAATATAAAACACGTATATTCTTGCATATTAAATGGTTATAAAAAGGGTGTGGCATTATTCATGGTATCTAAACCTTTCGATGCTTGAAATAAATGAAGAGCTACGATAATATTTATATATAATATATTGCGTATTATAATACCAGGTTTATCTTTATTATTCTTATTATGGTTTTCATGAGACATGACTCCACTTTATTGTACAGATGACCTACAGCATGCCATTACTGAAGCAAAAGAAAAAATAGATTTCTTTCAATGTGATCTTATTAATACAAATAATCTTATAATGGAAAATAATTTTCACATAAGTAATAACCAGCTATCACCGGAGGAATTACAAGAAAAACTTAAAGAAAACCTTAGCTTGGAAGAAGCTCGTCGGGACGGTGAAGCTGCAGTTTCTTCTAGTATAGCTGAACTTAAACGGCTCCGGGAACAAGAGGCTGGTTTTAGAAACGGTCCTATAGTTTTGGGTAAACGTGACAATTCTGGTGTTGATGGCCATTGCGTGAACGTTGATAATAAAAGATCTTAATATTAAATAGATTCTTTGCCTTACATTTTGCCTTACATTTTGTTTTACCTTTTGTTTTAGCTGCTTTAGCATTAATGCATTTAATAGCACTTCACGATAGTGCCGGTTCAAGTAATCCTTTAGGTGTTTCAGGTAATTATGATAGATTACCTTTTGCTCCATACATCAGTTTTAAAGACTTAATCACTATATTTATTTTTATAATAGTATTATTAGTGTTTATTTTCTTTATGCCTTTCTCATATTTAGCTAGATTTATAGGTATACAAGTTAGACTTTTAGAATAGCCTTTTTTATTTTCGTGGGTAATTTCTTAATCCTAATCCAACTAGGTACTAAACATGTTGAATCACCATTTATAGAATTTGGACAGATATCTACTTTTATTTATTTTGCATATTTCTTAATTATAGTACCTTTAGTTAATTTACTAGAAAATAGTCTAATTGAATTAGCTCTTATTCAAAACCAATTAAAAAAAAAATAAAAAAAAATAAACATAATTAGAGCTGAAATGAGTAATCCTGGTGTATTAGCTCTTAGTTTATCTCTAGTTAGTGATAGTGCCAGTTATATTTCTTATTTTAATACAGTATTACCATATTTGTTTCTGTTAGGTTTGATTACCTTTATGATTTTTTTTTATATATTCTATATAGAAATAGGAGATTATTCCACTCTAAATAGAATAAGGTATAGACGTAAATGTTTTCGTTAATTTATCTGCAACTTATCATGATGGACGAAGCATAATTACTTCTGTTAATGATATGGGACAATGAAAAGATTATGTTTTCTACGATAAACATGATCCTAGTGGTACTAGATTAAAAATTATGTTTGAAGGTTATCATTTAGAGACATGTTATCAAGAAATAAATGATATAATGTGTACCTGTTTAACTATAGGTAAATCTTCTGATAAGTCATTTTCTATTAAGTGGGGACGGCTGTTAAATATATATTCACAAAGTAAAAAATTTCCATTAAGGGATGATATTGTTCCATTTGGCAATGAATATCTTATTGTCAATGTTAGACCTATAAAATGATCTGATCTATTTTGGGATAGAATAATTGTTGAGTTACCCAGACCAATAGTTCATCCACGCATAAGAAGCATGAACATCTAATTAATATCTTAAGACATTTTTTAAAATCGTGAAAAAAAGCTAAAAAAAAAAGAAAAAAAAAGTTATTTTTTTCCCCTTTTTTGTGCATATGACATATGTAATAAATCTAAAAATAATTTGTGATACAGATTGCATAGTGTTATATTTATCAAATAACATAGGGAAGTCCGGGGCTAGATAGATAGAAATTTATCTATAATAAGATAAAAATGGATAAATCTTGGGTCTTTAGTAGAAAATATAAGTCATAAAACTGGATCATATATATATTAATATATATATGATCTAGTATGATATGATTGCGAGCCACCAAGCCACTATTGAGCCTTTTTTTAGCTTAATGTGCATAAACAGGAACCG
>Ga0115846_100574_pt1 | contig 18743 bp, 18 predicted proteins | sample InSIn5gowninarea_2_FD_83860 | JGI IMG/M metagenome (GOLD analysis project Ga0115846, IMG submission 83860)
TTGATGTCCTTATCGTCGCCTCCAGCGTGAGGATGCCACTTTCTTGAATGTTTGTGGCTGTGACATTTCTTACGATGTCTGACTGTTACTCATCTACTACCACCCGTCCCCCCACGTCTGACATTTTCCGAAGGATACGCATTTGGCAGTGGCTGCAGAGTGTTATGCTAGAGTTACAGGTTCATTGGCGAGTCAGTGTCTTATAGCCGCAGGTACTGTTTCTCTCCTCACAATGGGAAATGCTCCGCGATCATTTAGTCCGTACAATGTGCGGACGCCGAGCGTGATCTCAGGATCCAAACTACAGAGGGTGAAGGGACAAAAGGCCCCGTGAGCGACTGCCCTGAAGCTGTGGTGTGAATGTAAAGGCAAGCACAGGGAACAGCTGGCTAGCGTATCCTGGTACGTGCTCACGAAAGTCAGTATAGACTGGGCGGCTCGGACACGTGGAGGGCTGGTCAAAACCACAATCTCTTCGACAGAAGAACTGTGCTTCTTTCCGTGTAGAAGATCTAGAAAGGATCCGGACCTCGGATCAAGAAGACAAGAATGTTGGAAGCTTGTCAGGGATGGCAAGCCACTGGCCTAGCGCCCGCACGAACACAGCGATCTCCACTGGTCATTCGTGTCCCGTGCAGATCATAATTGGCTCTAGGACTTCTCCAATCGCTACCGATAATCCCTCGCGACATGCTGTCGATATCGAGATGGCGTGCTTGGCAGTCAGTGAGGTTGCCGCCCCAAGCCACGCTTTCTCTGTAGCTTCGGGTCTTTAGCCTGTAACGGTTTTGTACTCTGGCCGTAGCGGGAGGAACCGGCGAACTCCTATACAGGCTGCTATTATTGTGCGTATCAATGACTCTGCGATCAATTCCGTAACGAAGCATAATTTCTTCTTGACAGACAGCAATAATCACGGTGCTGTTATTTCAAGAACTCTTAGTCAACCTATGGGCAAATTATCGCTCGGTGATCAGTCCTGACAAGAAAACGCGTGGATGCCGATGCTGGTAAGCAATGCCAAGAATGCCAAGAGTGTACTATACTGTGGCGCGATACGGCGGGTGGCGGGACGGGTGGTAGTAGATGAGTAACAGTCAGACATCGTAAGAAATGTCACAGCCACAAACATTCAAGAAAGTGGCATCCTCACGCTGGAGGCGACGATAAGGACATCAACCGGCAAATTAACCAAAGAAAAAGCAAGCACCTCATCCATCGGTCTGTTTAGCCGTAGACGTAAGTTGAGTAATGAGCATGGCACCGTTGTTGATGACATCCAAATGAGGGACGGTTCTTACAATAACAGGTGGCTTTGAAGTATTCTTACTCAGGACGAATCAGCGTGGGGGCTGTCCATGTCCGCAGGATCTGCAGCTGAGTTGTACGCCCGAGAACAAGAAGAACAAGACGGGTATGTGAACGTGGGATGAAATTAGGCAAGTATTATGAACTGGTATCAAGGATATCGGTGATGGGTGAAACTCTCCGCCACTAGATAGACGCAGACCTTAATATCAATACCTCAACTTCCTGGTTCCTCTGGTCTTCTTGATCCACTTAGCATCTCTTTTGCTCAGTTCCACTGCACTCCTCTTCCTCTTCGCATCACCGCCACCAATATTGGCAGCAGTGATATTTCCACACTCGGGTGTTGTTAAGCTTTGGCCAAACTGATCCGCGGCCCAAATGAGAACACCGTTCGACCACCCGAAACCTTCCACGACCTCATACTCTCCGCCTCCACCGGCAGCGTTGGTACTCTCGTCGGCATACTTCTCGAAGATCGTTCCATTGCCCTGAGAGTCGGGAAGTTGCGGTACTTCGTCAGTCGCGCCACCAGTGACACGCCATGTGCAGTACAACGAGTCAAGATAGCGCTGTGCGAGGCGGAGTGATAGATCTTGCGTCCAAATGTAGTCTTCTGTTGATTGCTCGTCATCGTCTTCGCTGACCTCGAGAGGGGTGTTGAGCAAGCCTTGCATAAGGATGTATTGGAGCGGTGGCCAAACGTTTGGTTCATCCCACTGCTGACCAGTCTGAAGGTTCGTCGCCGCAATCGCGCCGTCTCGAGACTCGAGAAGCTCTTCAACGCGTGCGTATACGCGCCTCATTGCCTTAGGGTCATTCTTGATGCTTTCAGGAGCAGCACCTGTCCAGAAGGGATAGAATTGAGAGATCTGGAACCCCACTTGTTTTCCGGTTGGCGCGCCTTGGAGTGACAGGGGCGTACTTGTATTGTCGGCTAGAGTGTATACGTTCTGACTGCTAGATGTCAAGTTGTAGTCGAAGTAGCTGTAGTGCTCAGGTGACCAAAGGAACGTAGTCATTGCCTCACTACGGTTTGCTGCCCGACCAGCCCACTCGCGTGCAGCAGTGTAATTGCCTTGATGGCGATGAAACTCAGCAATGGTGATCTCATTGTAGTAGAGAATCGAATTGAGCTCCACCGGAATAATCTCAATAGTGTTGAGCGAGCGAAGGGGGAAGAACGTGTCCGCGACGGCGTCAGATGGATTGGCTATCCAGCGTGACGAATAATCCCATCCACTCTCTGCGCCCGAGGCAAGGTTGGAGTATAGTGTCGCCATTTCAGTCTCATTGAGCGGCTGCGTTGCATTGAACTCTTGGCCCTCTTCGTTGAAATAGGTCGCATTGTTTGCAGTCACATAATCCTCGTAGTAAGACTCCGGTCGTGGCTGTGTGTTCGACACGGCATAGTGGTTCAGAGAGTAGTTCATACCGGCGCGCTCGAGCATTACGGTACGGTTGTTCACCCAGAAGTCATACTCTTTCTCTAGGATAGGTAGCGCCCGCTCGAGCAGAGTATAGTTCTGGGTATATTCGACGTAGACCCGAACCATCTGGGTAAGTAGGGGTGGCTGTGATCGATTCTCGTAGTAACGCCGAGCGCCATTGGGTACGAAACCAATGTCTTCGACGAGATCCAGGAAGTTTTCGATGATGTTCTCTGCAATCTGAGTAAAGGACCCTTGAGTGCGAAGTAGACCTTCAATGATCCAGAATGAGTCCCAGTAGTACGGTTCTCTAAAACGACCACCAGCTACTACAAAGGTACGATTGACCGGAAGGAAAGAGTTGACGCAATCGGAGCAGTTTCCAGCCCCGACATAACGGCGCGTCAAGTCCGGCCATATGTCGATGACCTGACGCGTGAAGTCTCGAACGACAGAGCTGTTCACATTCTCAAGGAAATCTGGCTGAGTTTCCAGCTCATCGGTGGGTACTTCTTCGAGCTCTGAGCCGGCTTCGCCGAAGTACTCGGAGAGGAAATCATTGAGCGCGGTGTTGTTCTCGATTGGCCTCGAGAGGTTGGCGAATGCTGCCAGTACTTCGTCTAGTGGGCGCGTTGTTGGCCTGCCATCAATGAGCCGTGATCCAATTCGACTTCTTATCTATAGTACTTACAAATCAACGAACGTCTTTGAATCCGCGAAAGGCCTCGCGAGTTCAATCTCGCGGAGTAGGTCGCCGTAGCAGTATATAGGAGAGTCACAGGGTGCGATTACGCTGCCATTGATGAACAGCGCGTTCGCCAATGGCGCGCTTGTAATGAGGGCAGCAGCCAACGAGCGCATTGACACCATGGTTGAGGATCAGCTCTTGTCAGCAAAGAAAATGATGAAGCTGAACCGATGCATGGGTAAACGGTACTGCCTACTTAAGTACTCGGCCCTACGAGCCTAGTACGCAAAGAAACCTGCCATTCACCGAGTAGCTCGGGTACTTTGACCGGTTCGCACACGTACGTGGCTGGCCAGAGCACGAGGAACGCGCATCGTCATCCTTGGCAATGTTCCCAAAAGTACCCAAGTCGTTCTTCGGCATCAGCAAACGGCGTATCACGAGCGCGCTGCTACTGATAAAATGTGGGGAAGTCAAGCATTCCCCGCGAGTGCGGCTGTCGAAAATGTCTTAGCGTGATGTCATCGCCGTCAGCCCCGGTCCGAACCACGGAACACAACACCTGGACGGCGTGGCAGACTCTGCTCATCACGATTCTGACACTGCCATACATCTGTCACTCTTTTATGATCCGATGAAATAACGAGACAAAGATGAAGTAAAGCATGACTATATACGTTGAGAACGACGGAGACACTATACCGTCCTCTGGATCGAAGGGCGTAGCTCCTGCCCGCAATCATGTACGCCGATTCTTCGTCACATGTCGCTTCATTGTCAATTCTGTGATACCCGGTTAACTACTAAAACGCGACTTGTTCACATAGGCGCGACTCGTACCCCGCCGGCCTGTTCGATGTGTCGGAATATCAGGGAAAGCAGCCATGAGCGCGTACAGCTGCGACACTACCATCACCCCACAACGCCATACACGTCGCCGTATAGCGCAGAGAGATTAAACCAAACGTTCATCTATTGGACCTGCACAACTACCTTTGTGAGCTGTTGTAGGCTAGCATTGATACTACCCTAGTATATATCTATCGCAATGTCACACATCGTAGTCAATCGCAGCGACACATACCCTAGGAACATATCGACGCTATCATTATTCCTCCATCTCAAAAGCGGATTTTCGTTCTACCGCAGACCAAAGCGCGGTGGCTTGGTGACTTTTATCACCGCACCTTAGCCACTTGTCCGCCCTGGTGTCTCTTTTGTGGAAACCTCTTTAGCAACTTCAATCAAAGTTCCTCCTCCAGCTTCCAGTACATATGTTGACCTGTCTTTTCCTGTCTTTGTTGCGCATACCTGCATATTTACTACATTTGTCCCTTGCCTCGCTTCTCCCATCTCCAAATCGCACAATGATAAGCCCGAGGGTTTTACAATGGCTAATGATTTTCTCCTTTTCACTATGAGTCAAAATGCCTGCTTCATTGTAAGGCACGATCTTCCACTCGCCATCGTACAACGCTGGGCAATCCACAGGCATCATGGCTACGTGTCGATCCTCGGCCGAATAAGCGAAGTAAAGTGCATCATAGGAATCGAGCCCCGGTGTATCCAGAAACCCAAGTTTGTGAAGAATTCGGAGGTAATCAAGAGAATCGCATGTACAGCTCACGGCTGATAGATTATTCGAAGCATGTCCGAAAGTCCAAGTAGTTTTCGGGATACGCTTCATGACGCGTAATAAAGCCAACAAGTCCCATTCCTGTATATCCCAGTCTTCATCTTTCAGATGCACCGTAATGTGAGTTGGTGATGGGAAGAAAGTGTTGTTTGGTGCGAATGTATCGAGAAAGCGAAGAAGATTGGAGAAGTCTATAAAGGCATCCCAGTTTTTTGTAAAACAGCGGCCGGAACTCCGTACGCAGTTGCTGGCATGTTGAGATAAGACCAATGGAAGATTTGCGGGCTGTGTCGCCCTGATTGTCGGGCGGAAGACTTGGTACGTGTACCATATGTGGACGGCACATGTTATCGTGTATGTCATGATTGTTTTCGATAGCGAATTTATACACTTTATTCCGTAGTTCTGCTGGTAGACGAAGGGATGGAAACAGATTCGATTCGGTTGTAGACATGTCTGGTTGATCGATGAGGTGCGGTGAGTGTTGGAAGTCGGACATCGTGAACTCGAGTTATATGGGTTGAGAGTATTACAACCACCGGGGGCAAATTAAGTACGAGCGGTCTATCATACTTGGAGACGCTCAAGGCAGCCCCAACTCCAGTGAACGTACGCCTTCCTGGCGTCTGGTACCTGCTCTTGCGGAGTTTCGCTCTGTATGCTAGTGAAATGTTACCTCAGTCTCAGATCATGCGATTGAATGAATCTGCAGCTGTGGCGAGGCCCACTGAAGAAGTGTCTTGCGCCTCTCGTGAAGGATTCCTGATAACGTTGCGAAAGCCGTAGGTGCTTAGCAGTGAGCGAAGGACAGAACTGCCGGTCTGTCGCTTGGACAGCAAGTGATGTGTGTCCTGTAACAGCCATATCGTTTTTCTTTCGCATTCCTCAACTCCTGGATAAAGTTGACGAGAATGTCTTGATCGAATTCTCATCCCAACATCCTCGCCAGGCCGCCCAAGCTTACATTGAGACTAAAACTCAACTTTACGCCCTTGGCTTGGGCCGTGAACTCCTGACTGTGGTGACTCCATTCTCTCCGAATTTGCGCACGTTGTTGAAGCGTGCTGGATTTCCTTGGTAAGGTCGTCGCTCTCTTTTCACTCTCTGCGCGTGCGAGAATTCTTCGTTGCGCATTCATTGTGTCTTGCAAGATCGGTCCCATCATGGCTTGGACGCCCACAACCTGATGTGGTGGTATATTTTCGGAAACAAGTTTGCCGCTCCGAGTCTGGGCGAGGAAGCTTTGATACCGGTAGGAATGCAAGACAAAGTTTTGGATGTCCGTTATGGCGTTCTTTTGGAGGAATGTAACAGCAGACTTGTAGTGTCGCAGATCCCAAACGGTCGCGTTCTTCTCGGTTATTAAAAGAAAGTTATCTCCGGCGCCTAGTGCTACGAGGCGGGGTCTATCAGTCCAACTCCCATCCTGGATGTTGTTCTGCAGGGCAACGAGTAGAGGTCCTGGAAGGTTTTTCCAAAGATAGGAAGTTTTGTCGTGGACGAAGAAAGATGAGTTGTACGGCCCTAACGTACACCGGATATTGGAGACGTTGCGGTTCCGAGTATGCAGAAACTCAACTAACTCGGCCGGGAGTCCTGAGCTTTCAATGCGATCTGTTCCATCCGTATCACGCCAGGTAAGGAGGAAAGCATCCTCAAAACCTAGGGTCACATGATGAATCTTCTTCAGTTGTGAAGAGCTGAGTAATCTCGCCAACTTTCTCGGGAGACGTGCGCTACACTACCATTAGCATCATATGATCATATTGTTCCGTATATGCAAGCATACATTTCTCGTCGCGAGGGACATTGGAAGAAGTGGCTGCCCCGTTGGCCAAACGTAAACGTGGAATCGCACATGTGCCGCCGAAAACTCGGGCTCGCTAAAAGGGGAACGCTCGGTCTAGATCGGTAGAAGCGGTGTGGGACGCAGAAACTAGAGTGTCGCTATAAAGCCGCAATGTTGTGAAGAAGTAGGCAATCGCACGACTGATAGTGTTGACACTCGCCTTGCCAAGGCTCGATCGCTTCCAGGGTGCAAACAGGATAGCAACAATCTGAAACCGTTGTCTGGCAGTGCGCGCGAAAGTTTGTGAAGACGTCACAGTGGCGGACAATTATCCCGCGGTTGTGAATTACGCATTCGCGTGTATATTATAAGTCGACTCAAAAGTTCGAGCGCGTCGCTGACATCAGTAGAGCGCGATTCTCCAGCCTCCCGATACGTGACGTCATAAGTGGCTTTCACCCCAGCCCAATCACGCGCAGCTAGGCATGAGCGGTACCAACACCTCGTTCTTCTCCTTCGGACTTGACGACAGCTTCATATCCAAAAGCTTCGCGGGTCTTACTTAGTATGCTACCTATTATATTTCCTACGCGCAAAGACTGACCAAACAAAGCCGCAATCTCCCTGCCAGCCTCCAAGATCTCCTTTTAGGCAGGACAGTATCGGAAGTACATTGGGCAGCTCTAGGGCCAGCGCCCGACTCCTGGATTCTTAGTTCCAAAGACTCGTCAGGAAAGGACAGTCTGCGTTGGGGCCCTGCTATACCCGCACGGCTCCAGAGCATCCTAACCAAGACATGGCATTCTCCCCACTTGCGTGCCTTCTTGGGACCAGACGACTCCTTCATCATCTGGCACCCTGAGCTCATTCGTTGGGCAAATCTACCAACGCCCCTAGAGGATGCATTGCAGTCTTGGTTGACACCTTCAGGATGGCGATGCGGGCCACCGCGCATTGTGACCTGGGGCCCTGAAGGCGCGTTCTTCGCCATGAGCGAGTACGGCGACGTCGTGTATCGCTTAGGTGATGCGAACGCCTGGGAAATCTACAAAGAGACGGTAGAGGAATGGAAGGCAGAAAAGGGCTTCGTTTGGACCGATCTCGCTTTCATCACTCTAGATCCTACAAGCGTTGATCAATTCATCGCGATCCGAAATGACGGGACATGGGCCGGGTCCATTGACGATGTCAACGAAGAAGCGCTAGAGACCTTCGCACTCAATTTCTTTGCTCGGGCGAAGAAGAAGACGAAACCCAGCACATCCCAATCTGGCGGGCAAATGCCGAATGGTACAACCTACCCCACGGAAGCGAAGCCAGACGCAGCGACACAGGTACTCTACGAGAAATGGTCCACGGAGGCGGCAGTCATGTTCGCTGCCGCCTCAGCAGCAGCGGGAGGTGCGAAGCCCAAAGCCCCACGGAAACTACAAGTGCGCTCGCAGTCAAGCACTTCAGACGTTTCCCGACCACCGCTACAGCGCATGCCATCTGCATCACCCAAACTGCTTTCCATGTTTCCCTATCTGCCCAACACAGTCACAACTTGCAACCTAACAGCGTGTACGATACTCAAGTCTGAACCGGAGAGTATACACGCCTGCCAACATGACGTGGAAAAGCTACTTCGAGCAAGTGGTCTGTATAGCTACGAATGGTTGCGACAAGAACGTTTGCGGTGGCATCCCGATAGATTCGGGCGGCTATGCGAGGAAGAATGGAGGGAGACGGGCAAGAAGCTTGCAGGCGAAATGTTTAAACTGATGAGCGTGTTGATAGAAGATCTCAAGTCGCGGACAGGCGAAGGCAGTTGAAGTAGGGATGTATAAGACATAAAATCCATGACAGATCGACTCAATCTCATTAGGCCTGTCGAGCAACCAGCCTCAAACTATTGTTGTCTTTGCCCAAACTCACACTACTACTTGCAGCCACCTCTTCCAATCGCCGTCTTTCCACTGGCTTAGCTTCTTCCGTAACTACATCATCCATCTCGCAAAATAACATTGCCAGTATCGAACTCTTCCACAATCTTCCACTCTCCACACCCCTACTCTCAATATGCACTAGTAGCAGGAAGATAGCCGACAAAGCGATCATCACAGCCGGAAACGTAATCCAAGTCCAGTTGATCTCGATACAAGTCGTCGTATACCACATCGTACCTTCAGCAGGTTTGCTATATCCCTCCGCGCCGTGGGTGCGAAGAACGGTGTTCATCGCGTTTGTCAGATTTGTCATGATACTGCTGACATGCTCTAAAGGCGCATCAGGCAACTGTCCGCTGTCCCACAAGACACGCATATAGGCGTTACCGTAGCGAGAAGATATGATGTCCATGAGAAATTGCTGGCCATAGACAGCCACGAGATGAGTCTGTATAGCCGACGTGGACGCACGGAACAGGGACCAGACGCAGTCTTCGGGGTACCATACAAGCTCTGCACCTGGGCCTTCTGAGTCCAGGCCAGTTGTGTTGACGGGAGCAGCGTCGATGTTGCCTCTAGCGATAGCTAAGTAGCCAGGTGTTTCCGAAGTCTTCACGTCGCACGTGGTTTCTGTGCCATTGCGGATGGTTTGCTTGGTGGCTAGACGGAAGGAAGTGGTGCCACCAAAGGCTAAATCCTCGCCGATGCGTACACTCTTGACTATCTCTTCTTTGAGGACGCCGTTGTGGTAGGTTGCTTTGATCGTGTTGACGGTAGGGTATATGCCGCAAGTCATTGCCTGATATTTAAGGGAATCGTACGGGACGTATATCATGCCTATCGTAGCTATGGTGCCATTGTATACTGGTTGCGAGACGTCGGTCACGAGCTTTCCCGGCCAGCCTGCGAGTGGGAACCTTATGGGGGGATCAAAAAGGTTGTCGGAGATGCTCAGAGAGAGTCCAATGTTTCTTACTTTGGTACCATTCTTCAGGGGTATACCATAGTCGTACCCGAGCGGAATTGACGTGTTGGTGCCGTTAGTGTTGATAATTGTCTCGGAGCCGGTCTCCGCTCCATTCAAGTAGGCCGGTGGTAGATAATCATCAACTTCACTGTCATAGTTGAGCGGCGTTTCTACCACTTGTGAAGTGACATCTTGACACCAGTAGCCCACACCCAGAGTTGAAAAGGCCGCTCCATTCGCATCTGGAAACGTGCAATTGCCGGTCTTGCATCCGTAAGAAAGAAGATTTGTTGTGTCTTCGAGCGGTTGGAGTATACCAACGTCCATAGCTACAGTCAAAGGGAGGTACTCGTCGGCTGTTGTTGGAGTCTTCCTCTCGCCGCTTTTGTCGAAAGCATTGGATCTGAGTATTCCGACTGCGGCACTTTCATCAGGGCGGAGACAGTCGTTAAAGACGATGAGTTGCTGAGCGGCGAACCCTGTGAACGCGGACATGACGGTGACGAAGGCACCCATTGCAGCGATGAAGTATGGCTTCTTGATACGAAGACCGAAGATGAACAGGACAGAGCCCCATGCACCACGACTTGCGGAATCGAATCTTGCCATATCTTCCAGCTTGCGTGCTTTACGGAACCATTGCCATTTCGATTGACTGATTCCTGTGTCTGTTAGCGGCCGTTTCAAAATGTTCTGCGAACACATAAGAGCATCAAGACGTACCTTCAGCAAGTACCATGCTCACCCCCGCCCTGATCATCATGGAGAAGAGCGAAACAATGGAGTTTATGCTAACGATCTGCGGCCAATCCGGTAGAGGACGATTTTGATGCGCCATAAGGGTAACAATGAGTCCAATCAGTGACAGCAAGGCAAATATGCAACTGCATGTCTCTGCTGTCCAGCCCTTTCTCCATATCCGCAGTATGGCGTTAGTGAACGCGTTCCAGCCTCGAGCGATACCGCGTGGAATCACCAGTAGAGCACCCAGGAAACCCGCGAAGCATCCTCGGGATCCTGCAGTACTTCTTTTCTCCGACTGGCTCTGATCGGAATCCTCAACTGTGTTGGTTGCCGGCCCTTTGCGCTGTTGGAGTAGCGGGCTCGATGGTGGTGGCCCTGCGGGATCCATGCTTGGAGGGAAAGCGATGTGTACTGTCTACGTTTGCAGTGTCCTCACGCTATATGGTCTCTTCGCGTGAAAGTACCAAGCGGCATGGCAGGGCGTATATAAGGCGTCCTGCGCCGTAACGGCCCTGCAGCGCGTACTAGCGAGTTGTCCCATATTGACCAGGGTCAATTGTCCGGCGACGCGAGACTGTATCGTTAGATGAGACTATTGCGATGACTAGAGACTGGTATTCAGGAAATATCTCATGTGGCCTTCTGATGCTGTCATGAATAACGTGTCTCAGTGACTTGTCTTGTCATACCTACATTATACGCTCTTTCAAGTTTGTGTGATGAAGACGCCTGCAGATCCCTGGCCCCGGCAGGGTACGTCCCAAACCCAAGCGCTTCGCCCCATCTCCAACTCTTCACCCCACTTATCATTGGGTGTACAGACTAGCTCGGCGGCACTGCGTGACCAAGATGCAGGAAGCATTGCGGGCGGGGGCGGCACGAAGTTGGGAATTATACGAGGGAAGCCACTGAGACCGTGCCGTCAACGTGTTTTCGCCCCGTGGACCCACAACGTTCAGGCACGACTTTACCAAGGAAGGAACGATCGCTGTTCTTACTGCGCATAGGGAAGGGCTGTCGCCAAAATCTGTTTAACTTATTGAAGATGGGTTGAGAGGTTGCTAGTAAGTGTTGGAAGCCGAGCAAGCAGTTGCCCAAGTGTGCCGGATTACACAATGTGTCCATAGCGCGTTCTTACGCATCGACGCAAAATTCCAACGGCACATGCAAGCCATCTGCAAAGTCGGTGATAAGTTATGTACACGAAGCGAACGTGAAGGTATTATTCTAAAAGTCGTCACATTGTGCTGACCAGTGAATGTGGAAGAACAAGACTCGTATGGAGCCACCGCAGATACCATCAAATGGTGATCAGGTATACGCCTATCCTATCCGTGAACGCCGAGTATTCCAAAAGGCCGTTATCAAAGACAAAATATCTGGCGACGAAGCGCTGAATCGCACGCTGAAATTGCAGTGACAGTATATGTTCATGAAAACCAAGTCGGTTGCTGATTGTACCCCGGATTATCGCCAATATGATCGTCGTCGTACTCTTCCACTTCAAACTTGGAGCCTAGAGCCTCGTTCGCTTCTCTGAGCATAGCACTCATTTGCATGCTCATCCTGCGCATCCGCTCGTCTTCCTCCATCTCCTCCCTTCGTACTTTGTCGATCAAACGTTGGCTTTCCTGCGGCAGAGGGCTTGCGACGTTGTTTGCATTATCCTCAAGCATGGCCGGTGAGCCGAAGCTTTGTTGATGATAGGAGCGCGGTCGTTCGTTTGAGCCAGGGGTGAACTTTGGACTACCGTAGAAGGATCGCCTATCCATTGTCGAACGTCGGGAGACCGGGATCAGAGAGGGCCGCTTGTGGGATGGTGTTCCTGTGTTCGCTCGTGATACAGGCCGTGGGATGAGTGAGGGCGATCGGTCGGGCAATCTTCGTTCGGATAATCGCGGTGTTGAGGGTCTCGACTCTGTCTCCAAGTTTGTTCCAACTACCACCCAGTTATCTGCCGTCCGCAGGCGCTTGGTCATCCTAGGTCGCTCGGGAGTGATCGAATCGATTGACTCAACTCCATAGTTATCGCTTGGGTATTCAGCAGGTAACCGTTGTACTGGGCCTGCCTCAAAGGGGTCGTCCTGGAGACCAAGTTTCGCCGCAACCTCCTCTTGCGCGTTGATATTGTATCTCGCTCCTCCTCCTGCTTGGAAGCCCCTGAAAGGTACAGTACAGAACTGGAAGAGCTTGCCGGCTACGCCTCCGACTAAGCCGATTAACGACCAAGATTTGCTCTCGCTGGGTGTTGTATGCATTTCGCCAACTGCGACATGTCTCGCCACGCCAACCTGAGGTGTAGGTGGAACTGACCAGTTGCCGCGCGACTTCTGGAGGTTGAAGTAGTCGTCGTAGTCGCCGTCTCGTCTCGTGTAGTTGTTCGTGCCATCCATACCCCCGGCAAGTTGATAGCGGTCGTTCGCAAGCGGAGGTGGACTTTTGTTGTCGCCAAAGCGGTCGTTATTCAGCGTATGTCCACCCCAAGGGCTTGTCGCGGACTCATGCGCCGTGGAGCCATACCGGGAGCGCTTGCGGGTCGCGTGGACATCTGGATCGGTCACCTGGTGGCCGGAGGTTTCAGGCGCGTAGGTCGGATCGAAGTAGCTCCTCTGTGACTTTGCGCGCGCGTTTGAGGGCGAGGGAGTATATAGCCCGGGCATTTCGTTGGAGTAGCGCGAGGTTGCCATGCAGGGAGGTGGATACGGAGGCTGCCTCTGGGATTCAAGGTTGGCCAGGCACCGCTAGCGAGCGAATGATGTCAGGCTTGCTGCACGAATTATCGCTACCCGTCGAAAGCTTCCTTGGCCCGCTGGCCTAGATGGTCAAAAAGTAAAGTGCATGTCGGGTGCAGCGTATCGTGGTCGGGTTGAGTGGGGAAGTGCGGAGGTGAGCTATTGTTTGTGTTCAGCCGTCGCTGTGGTAGCGCGTTACGGACGGACCACCGCAGTAAGGAGAGTTCGCAACATCGTTTGTATTCAGGAGCAAGGACTAGTATATGAGATTCAACAGAGAGCAGTGAGCCTATCTATACACACGACAACGCCTACCATGAGGGTATATCTGCCCGAACGCCGTCGCAATGAGTAATGTTTCCCTACCAAACGCCAACGCCATGGCTCAAGTGCCTTTACGCCCTCGCTATCCAACCGCTGTGTACAAAGTATTCAAACAGTTGCGACGACTTGTTTGTGTCAATCTTACAAATTTCACGGGCGGTCTTCTTCTTGAGCGCGCCGCCGTTGTTTAGAGCCGCTCGAATAATGGTTTCCTTGAGCGCTAGATAGGGCTTGGGCATGATGCGTAGTGTGCTGCATATCTCCACCTCCTCGGGATTGAGCAGCTGAAGATCCGCCTTAGACTCCTTGCCGAACTTCAAGGGTACAGTGTTCGGTAGCGACTTTGGCACGAACTTTGTCTTGGAATGCTGAGGTGTCAGAACGCCGTTGGCACCGTTGACGCCATTCTGTGCGCGATCAGGAGGTGGCGTTGTAAGACCGCTGTTTTGCTTGACGTGCAACGGCAGCTCCTGTGCAAGCAACGCTGTGGCTGCAGACGGCTGTTCGAAGGGCGGTTGCGGCTTGGTCATCCTACTGGACGCAAGACGATCGAACTGCCCAATGGGAGGAGGCCTGGTTTGTCGCTGCTGCTTCTCCTGTTCATACTTCTCGCCGGCTTTGAGGCTCGTGATTTGCATGTTTCTCCACTCTTGAAGTTGTGAGATGGCTTGCCTAAGGTTGTGCTCGTATTCAAGGTCCTTGCAGAACTGCTCAAAGTCGGCGTGTTGCATCATCCTGGCGAACGGCTTGGCCTTGTTCATCAGGTCTTTCTCTTCTTTCGTCCGTTTCTTGTCGGCCAGCTGGTTCTTGCGGTACTCTAGCAGCTGATGCTCAAATATTATTTTCTTGCGCTCGACTCGGGCATCTAGACGGTGGTTGTAGATCTCCATGATAGTCATCTTGAGGTCCATCTCTGGCTCGAGCTCGCCCGTCCTTGGGTTCAGGCCATCACCGGGGTCGAACTGCATGTGCTGCACAGCCTCTTCTGCTTCATTGAAGTATTCCGTCTCAAACTCCAGACGGCCCGGCATGTATCCTTGGACCTCATGGCAGGCGGGAACACTCGCCGTGGGCTTCTGCTTAGGCGCATCAGGTTCGCGGCCTGCAGCTTCCTCCTTCTTCTTCTCTATCCTCCGCTTCTTCCTCGCTTGGAACTCATGACGTGGTATGCGGGTACTGAGCTCGGTGTCGTCCTTGCTGCAGTGCTCAGGCAGAGGAAAGCTCGGGCTGTCTAGGTAGGTATTGATGTAGTGGTCACGGACCTCGTCCTTCTCGCGGTAGCCGCCTATGTGATCCGCAATGTCTGCCCATGATCCCAAACCGTATGTTTCAGCGCCTTCTAGTAGGGCCAATTCCTCGTCCGCTCCCCAGTCTTCGGTGTATATAGGTATTGAGTGTTGTTCTATAACTTTGAATTTGTGCTTGGCAGGCTGGTGGTCCCGTGAAGCCTTGCCGTCGGAGAAGCAGGGCACGCAGAGGTCGTACTCGTTACAGACGTCCTCGGCGCAGCGTATGCGGACGGTTGACGTGATGTCGGACGAGCAAACATCGCACACATACTTGGTCCCGCCCTCCGTGCCCCGTGTGCCTGTCTTCTTCTTAATGACACCCATGGTGCCCCGCTAATTGTGCGCGCAGGTGAAGGCGGGTTGGGGTGATTGGGGTGCGACGGGGAGCTGTGGCTGTGCACGGCAAGGGCGCGTGTCGGTGTCGGCGGGGGTGCTGACTAATGGACAAATGAAATGCAGGATAATGCCGCAGGTCGCAATGCTGGACGGGGACGGGCGCCTGGGAGTGAATAGCGCGTCGAGTGAGAGTCGTGTTGGGCTCCGAGGTCGCGGTGTTGACCTACGCGGGCTGGAAGGTCAACGTTCGCGGCAACGGCAGCTGCAGCCGAGGCTGGGACTGACAGGCCAGATGTCGCAGAGGATCGCGATGGCGCCGCAGCAGCCAGGCAGATTAAAATAGAAAGCAAGACTCACCCGTCCTGCGACACGCGAAACATGGAAAGGAATGAGAGAGGGATTGGCGTGTCAGTGCGTGGTGACCCCGAAATGAAGGCTAGTTTCAGAGACCCAATGACCCAACTTCAAACGAGGACCCTATCCTGAGCATCGCAGCATTGACGAAGGCCTGGGGCACTCGGACGTTAGCAGCATCGCCACCAGCCGCTCCCTATACCTGCCTCCTGCCGCTGCTCCCTCTCTGTAGACATCCTCTGCCTCCTGCGCGCCATCTCCGCCCTTGGTGTGCCCCTCGTCGCCTTCCCGCCTGTCTCCACTCCCTCGCTGTCCGTCTGTTCTTCCTGCATCTACCCACTCGCTGAGCTGCCGCAACCATGTCTTGGAAGCTCACCAAGAGTGCGTATTCCCCAGGTCCGTCTGCTGGAGGCCCCCCCTAACACGTGCCGCAGAGCTCAAGGAGACGCATCTTGCGCCCCTCGCCAACACATTCAGTCGCTCGTCATCGACGTCGACCATAGTCGGTGACCAGCCGACGCCCAAAGCCTCGAGTTCCGCCGCCAGCGCGACAACGCTCGGCGACTCAAAGGACAATGGCATTGGTACTTGGGTCCCTCTGCCCGCACTCACCGCCTGCTGACCGAAACCAACAGCCGCCTCAGAAGCCAACGCATCCGCGCCGGCACAGCCCCTGCGCCCCGGTATCCTCATAGTCACGCTTCATGAGGGCCAGAAATTCTCCCTGCCCGCGGGCGCCGAGCAGCAGTTCAGCGGTGGTAGCCACCACCAGGGCTCCATGTCCCAGGGCGGCGGCCTCTCGGTAGCTGGCTCAATGCGCCCGGGCTCCTCCTCGCACCGACCGCAGTCCGCTGCTGGCAGCATCAATGCCGCGCCCACGATCCATGGTCGCTACTCGTCAAAACACCTGCCCTATGCTCTGGTCGATTTCGACAAGCAGCAGGTCTTCATCAATGCAGTCTCCGGCACCCCCGAGAACCCACTCTGGGCGGGCAGCAACACCCAGTACAAGTTCGATGTGTCCCGTGTCACCGACCTCACCGTATCGCTTTACATCCGAAACCCCTCCGCCTCGCCTAACGCGGGTCGCAACGAAGACATCTTCATTGGAACACTCAAGGTCCACCCCCGATTCGAGGAGTCGCGGCAGGACAGTAAAGCCGGAAATGGAGAAGGTGGAGCTGGCCAGGCCGGTGCCGACTGGATACCAGTGCAGTTCGGTAGCGGCCAGATGAAGGTCGGCGTCAACTTTGTCGAGAACAGGCAAGACCGTCTCGCGATTGACGATTTTGAACTCCTCAAAGTAGTCGGCAAGGGTAGTTTCGGAAAGGTCATGCAGGTGCAGTATGTGCTTATACTTTCTGTTACATTTACAACTACTCACACCGCGCAGGAAGAAGGACACGCACCGAATCTACGCCCTCAAGACTATTCGCAAAGCACACATCATTTCCCGATCCGAAGTCGCGCATACTCTCGCCGAACGGTCTGTTTTGGCTCAAATCAACAACCCCTTCATCGTTCCATTGAAATTCTCTTTCCAGTCGCCAGAGAAGCTGTATCTTGTTTTGGCGTTTGTCAACGGCGGAGAGCTCTTCCACCATCTGCAGAAGGAACAACGGTTTGACATCAACCGAGCTCGGTTCTATGCAGCTGAACTGCTGTGCGCTCTGGAGTGCTTGCACGGTTTCAACGTCATTTACCGTGATTTGAAACCCGAGAACATTCTTCTCGATTACACTGGCCACATTGCCCTGTGCGATTTCGGTCTCTGCAAGCTGGACATGAAGGATGAGGACCGGACAAACAGTAAGTCGAGTCCGAATGAATCTGGGTCAGTCTACTAACACCTCCCAGCGTTCTGTGGAACACCAGAATACCTCGCTCCGGAACTCCTTACTGGCGCCGGCTACACCAAGTCTGTCGATTGGTGGACACTGGGTGTTCTCCTATACGAGATGTTGACCGGATTGCCTCCGTTCTATGATGAGAACACCAACGATATGTACCGCAAGATTCTCACCGAGCCTCTACACTTCCCTGGCCCTGAGATCGTGCCACCGGCCGCACGCGATCTCTTGACCCGCTTGCTGGACCGCAACGCTGAGAAGCGACTGGGTGCTAAGGGCGCAGCCGAGATCAAGGCGCACTACTTCTTCCACAGCATCGACTGGCGAAAGCTTCTTGAGAGGAAGTACGAGCCCAGCTTCAAGCCTAATGTGGTATGTAATGTCATCATTGTTCAAGGAGTCAAATCTAACATACCCTCAGGTTGACGCAAAGGACACTGCCAACTTCGACCGCGAATTCACTTCGGAGGCTCCAACAGATTCATATGTCGATGGTCCCATGCTTTCCCAGACCATGCAGCAGCAATTCGCGGGATGGTCATACAACCGCCCTGTTGCTGGCCTTGGCGACGCTGGTGGCTCGGTGAAGGATCCATCATTCGAGGGTGTGACAGAAAGATAGTGCATTCCTGGGCGTAACAAATTAGGATTCGGGAAATGTCCGTTGAGTATGCGTGTGGATTGTCACGGCGATGGAGCCGACACCAGGCACAACACCCACCGGCTTTGGATCCACAGATAGGAGCCGCGGTGATTGGTGGGATCTCAGCGCTCTTTGATGCTTTTTTGGGTTCAGGTGCAATGGCATGGCGCTTGAGGCAGCATTTGTGTGAGAGGAGCCTAAATTCAGGCAAGCAAATCAAGACGATATCCCCTTTGAGTTTGAGATGCACGAATCTTAGTGATCAGCTTTGTGGTGCTTGCAAATGCTGTAGGGCTGTCGGGGTGGAGCCAACGGGATGTCGTGACAGCAAGCGCGTGGGAAAAGTGGTGCCCCTCCTTCCCTCAACGAAGCTCTGACGCAAGCGGGGCCAGGTCTCGGCCGCGACATTTCTAATGACATCGGCCAAAACAACAACCTTTACCTTACTCACACCTTCTGTCATCTCGCACTTGCAATTGACCCTACCTCTGTCCAATTGTCCAAGTTTAAGAGTTTATACCCAAACCCCTAGTCCCGTAACACAACATGCCCGGCTTCGCACAGGCTTCTGACCTCAACGCCTGGTCGGCGCTCCAGGACCACCACCAGAAGCTTGGCAAGGACATTGTCCTGAAGGAGTAGATTCGGTGCGTGTCCTTCTTCCTGCGCGGTGTGAGTAGTTGTAAATGTAACAGAAAGTATAAGCACATACTGCACCTGCATGA
>Ga0115846_100575_pt1 | contig 18742 bp, 20 predicted proteins | sample InSIn5gowninarea_2_FD_83860 | JGI IMG/M metagenome (GOLD analysis project Ga0115846, IMG submission 83860)
GCCTGCAAGGTAGAAAGCACACAAAGACGACCGTAGGGAACCAGTACCTAGATCTTTTCCAATCAATGATAATGTCTACTGTCCACTACTGATGCAGTATACATGGCAATTAGGGAAGCACCGATCAGTACCAGTAGACATGGACGAGGTGCAGACTAAGCATCATCAATATGGACTTGATCGTAGAATGGTGACCTGACTGAGAAAGCGTCTTGCGGAAGGGAGATTTGTCTGCGACAGAATCTAGTCTACTCAGCCAAACAAAACGATTATTCCGATCACAGCCATGACTCGAAGCAGATCCCAACCTAGGTCTTGGTGGTAGCTGATGTGTCCTTTCGGAAGCGTGAAGACATGTTTACCATTGGTATTCTTGTCGGGGTTTGAATACTGTAGATTTACCAAGGGTTCTATGTCAACAATACCATCATCAGCCATACATCTCGCCAGGAAGATGTTTGGACAAGGGGGCTTTTATGATAGTTGCATTATCACACAAGGGATGTGAAGGATTCGAAAGTTATTGCAGCCAAAAACAAGCAGGAAGTGAAGGAGCTGATGGCGAGGAAGTCTGAATGAATTTGAAGCGAATAATTCTGCAACTTTTGACCACCTCAGTCACGGCCACTAATCAGCCAGACTATCTTCAGCTTACGTGATCAGCTTCAAGCGGATATATATTGTGATAAGAAATTTTTTGAATTCGTGAATCATGGGGAATTGGTATAGGGGTATTACGTTCGTTTCGCATGCTGAGTCCAACATGAAGACTCCAGACACCTGATATCGCCTACGATAGACATGGAACTCTCCGCTACGAAGGTTTTGAATCATGTAGGTGTTGTTCGCTCGAACCAGGCTGATGAGGTAGCTCTCATTGCGTGCTACAGATCTCGAAGATGATCATATTGTTTCCATGACCATATTTGTCTACAAATGTGTGCTGTCTCCTCGACCTTGAAGGCCGCGCCCAGGTCGCCTACCACGCTCATAGAAGCTGTGCACCTCCTCTGCACTGTACACAGTATCCCCCGTGCCACCGCTGCCTCCAACCTACTGACCCTTCTTCCGCCGCTCACGACGAGCAGCTTCATCGCCCACCATTGTATCAAGAGCAAGATCGGATGTTAACTGCATTAGGAGCCGGACAAGACCCATGTTCTGGACTGCTACCATGGAGGTCGATGTGGTGTGTCAAGGTGTGCGTAAAGCCGCAAACGGTCATCTTGTTAAGTTTGTTGCGGAACATCCAAAATCTTCTCCCGAGACACTTATCAAGCAGGAAGCCCGTTCCAATTCTGTTGTGAGTAACACCTAGGGATGGACAGCTCGCCCTTCTTTTCGCTGTTTGTCTCATGATTTTGGCATACTCTCTGTTGATGATTATAGTCTGCTCGTTGCTGCCGTCGTCTGAACTATCTTTCTTGTCGTCGTTTGCAACGTGCTTGTTGTTACGAGAGATTGACCCGCTGGGTAGAACCGACTCTTGAGTGACAGCGTAGGCAGAGAAGACATAGCCCTCTCGCAAATCTTGGTATGCGCGCTTCGCACGTATGATACCTTGTTTGTAGAAGCTGTGGGCAGTGACTAGGAGCAGCTTGCTTTTCAATTGTCGGACTGCGTGGCGTTGAGATTCACCTCCCGACCATGTAAACAAGTTGCACATGCATAAATGTAGAACTGCGTGGGCCCTAAGCCTTCCTGATAGCTTCGTGAAGTCTGTTCATCCGGGATGTGTTTTGGTAGTCACCATTGCCCAGTCCTTTCAATTGTACAAGCCTTCACAACTTGCACTGTTTTCTCACCTCGCAATGGCAAAATGCGCCTTCGCATGCTCAAAGCTGTGGAAGTGGAAGCTGTCAAGATCATCGTCCTGGTGCTACATACTATACGCTGAAGAGGGGCTTGGGATCTCATTACATTAAAAGGGAGTATATATAAGTTTCAAGGATTCAAGATGGATGGGTAATCATATATTGAAATGGGCACACTACCTCCCCAATATTTTTGCATTGGCAGTTGGTGAGGGGTACAGTCCACCTGAGAGCTGATATCATACAGAAGTAACCCGCATTGTCCTCAGCCTTCCAAGTCTTCAAAACCACGGCATTTGCGTTTACGCTTCATTCGCCAGTACCTTCTCTTCCTTCGAACCTGCGAACTCTGTTCTGATATTCCTCCCAAGCCTGGTTCTCCTCATATTCAACAAGGCTAATCCATACCTTGAAGAGAGCTACAGCAGTTCATTTGACATTGTATCGTTCCATCCACTCCTCGTAAGTGAAACAGGTCTGCCTGTCTTCCGGCGTCTCGAGGGTGAAAAACCAGGTTAAACTGACGCAAATGTCGAAGAACTGGCTTGTGTTCCAGTCCATGACAGATAAACGGCCGGTCTCTAGAGTCGTGTCTTGTACTATGTAGTACTTCCCACGGTATGGCAGCTCATACATATTCTTCCCATCCTGTAGGGGCACTGAGCGAAACCCTTGGCTTCGTCACCGTTGTCCTGGAATATCTTGTAGGTCTCAGCAAGGTTGGACTTCGCTTGTATGACTGTATATTCTTCGTCAAACTTTCCACCCATAAACATGGTGAAAACCGTCCGTGTCCTTACCCTCCTCAGGCTCACTCGAACTGCCTTCACTATCCGGATCGTTACCAGATGCCTTCTTGACCTTCTTGGAGCCACGCTTCTTGACCGAGGCAGCCTTCTTCCGCTTGCTCAACCCGACGCTGCGCGCGGTGGAAGGTGAAGCCACGCCAACCTTACTACCTTTGCTTGCCTGGTGTCGATGTTCCGGGTGACGTGCGAACCCTGTGTTGAGCTTTTCTTTTCCTTCCTCAGGGTACATCCTCTGGTACTCTTCGTAGTCGACAGGAATGGTCATGGACATAATGGACTGAACCCCAAGTCTGGTCTTGAGGTATGACTCAGTCTTAATCGTAGAGAATGCTATGCTGCTAGGAAAAGACTTTCGTCCGACTCTACGAGGGCGGTGCTCCTGCCGTCAGTCAGCTCGTTGTCGTCGTACCAAACTTTGCTGTCGAATATTTTACGGCTTGTTTCAGAAGGAAGAAACATAGTCTGGAGCAAGTAATCGAATTGAAGAAGAGGAGGGTCTTACAGGTTGGTTGACATCGTGGACATGTGTTTCCTTTCCTCTCGGAATTGTGGGATTGCAGCTTGGAATAGCTTCGCTTGTGGCTTTTACTCGACGAGCCTGTGTAAGTATTAGTAAGTCTTTTTCATAAGATCCGAAGGTCCTCAACGCTATCTGAGCAAGGAGAGCTGTGGTACTTCGAGTCCGTCTGACATCGATGCCTGATCATCTCGGGCTGAATGTTCAGAGCTGCACTTAGAGACTCATCACCACATTATCGGCCAGTACTGAGGGACTTTAGTGGACGTTGTCAGGATCTTAGAAGGTCTCGATGCTTCCAAGTGGAACTCTCCACAGCAGCAACTTTCACTCATCGATGAGCCAGCCATTTTCACAAGGACTTGCCCATGGCTTCCCAATTATTATGGACGCATAGAAAGCACTCACCTGATGGACACCTGTTCTAACTCTGAGGGAAGCTGGTCTCGATGTCTTGAATGTTTGTGCTGTGTCGCGTAAGGTTGACGCTGGAAGAGTAAGTAAAATTAGGTAGCAAAAGTCTGTGTGCATATCGTAAACCCCGCATTCACCCCACCATTTCAACTAACACCACCTGCCATTCAAATTAATATAGAAATCGATGTAATAATCTAATAATTATAAAAAAAATATGTACAGATAGCCCGCCTTATGTACTTAATATTTCGTGTACTACCCTTTTGCTTTGCGTAACGCGCGTACGCGAGCTGGAATTAAGAGTATAAGGGTATCGATTAAGGCCTGTAGAACCGCCTACTATGCCTCTCTAATCTACCCTTTTAATGTCTTAATATCCTCTCGATTTTTTCTTAATAAATAGATATTAAGGTGTCGCCGATGTAAAATACCCTTTAACGCGCGCTAGACATACTCGATAAGGTTTATATCTAGACTGTAAGGTGGCTAGTTAATCACTTATATTCCGTAGCTCTTAAACCACTCCTTCTTCGCGTTTAAAACGTAGATTTTAGCATTATCTTATTAAAAGATCCGACTTAGTGTATATTTATTTAAAAGCCCTTTCGTTAGAGCTTTAATATATGACTAGCTCGTATATTTATTCTTTAGTGCGTTAGGGTCTCGTTCTATTATGATCAATTTAGACCTCCCCCTTAGCTATATAGCCCCCTACACTATAATTAATATCGTAGGCTTACCGTAGTTCGTAATATTAACTATTTTCGGGTTCGTACGCTCGTAGGTTAGTCGTTAGACTCAGCTAGTAGGATTAGAGGTGTCGCTGGCCACTGTACATTCGTCCGAAAAGATACTCTATATTAATAATTAATTACGACTTTAACACTTTATATAAAAGAGACGTACGCGAGTTAATTCTACCTCTTTTCCGCGCTACTTACACTAATATCAGTTCCACTAAAAGACTACTCGTAGCGAGAGGTATATTTAACGAAGAGACTTTTAGTGCTTTAAGCCCGTTAAGCGTAAAACACGCCGAATAGTATCACGAGAGGGCTTTTTGTCTAGTAAGTCGCGACACTACTTAATTAAGGCGTCGTACGAAGCACTTAAGTCCTTTCGTATATGCCTAAAAAGAGCTCGTCTTTCTCTTCGATTTAATAGTAGCGAGCGGCTAGTACAAGGTTGTAGAGTGGTTGTAGAAGTGCGTAGATACTAATTAAATATCTTTATGACGGTATTACGGTGGCAGCTATAACGTACTACTAGAACCGACGGCTTCTAACTATTCAATCAGTCAGATATAATACAGTTTTTTTGCTTATTTAATAGCTGGCCATTTTTCATTCGATTTACATTTAATTTATTAGTAAAAGCCTTACGTAGAGATGGCATAGTAATGTATTAAAAGAGTGATAGAGATAGTAGAACGCGTTCGCGCGTATCGCGATTTAAAGTGCACACAGACTTTTACTACCTAATTTTAGATTGGTTACGGGATTAACCACATTTAAGCGAGACGAATAATAAACAAAGCACAAGCCATTATTAAGACAATGCTGTGGTGAATGCTCCCAGCTATATAAGGGTATATACGTCACAAGAAGCTACTACGGCTACTAAGTGATCAGAATGCCTTGCCGAAGTGTGAATGTTTGATGCTACAGGTATGAGAAGTCCCACAACAATTCACTGCTACTTTGAATGAGATGTACTGTGGTTGCTACAAGAAATGTAAAGTCCTTAACAATAGAAGAATATGTTGGTCGCAGAATTTAGTCGAAGATGCTTTTCGGACTCAGCAACGCCATCAGCCATGCTCAGATCTCCATCTTGTCAAGTTCCTCTTGTGTCCTGGCCATACTTTCCTCATGCACTATCTCGTGTTGATACTCGTTGCGCATTCTTCGATCTTGCACTACGTTGTCCCAGATGTCAAAAGCCGTCGTAGCACCCCACCGCTGTTCCAGGTTCTCACGCCTTTCATTTTCTAGGACAGGCCACCGTGCTTCGTTCTCCGCACGCAGCATGACTCCATCAACAGATGGATGGAATCGCAATCGATGCTCCTCAGCTGGCCAGTCGGGATCAATGATAGTGTATCTTCCATCGAGCTTCAAGGTATCGAGGACGATGAGATTGCCCTCCGTGAAGGAAGGAGGACCCAAATTGTAGGAGACTGAGTATGAGTCGAACATCACGTCAGGGCCTTGAGAATTCTTGACAACAATTCCGGAGATGTGATCAAGATTGGCAACAGAAATCTCGTAAATTATGTCGCCGCTCTGTGTAGACATGACGATCTTATAATCTACACCGCGTTGTCGTGTAGTGTATGCCATGTCATAATACGTTTGACTTGGCTGGGAATGCTGACGTGGGATTGGGCCTGGTATCTCTTGACTGTCACCGTTGGAATTACTCTCGTCAAGACTCATGTTGTCGTCGAACTGGCTGTCGACATGATTAGTAGTCCGCACTAATATATTTGCGGTGAAAGTGGTGTAGTGAGCTAGCTGGAGACTTACTTGGTGGGTAGAGACATCATGGAACGCTTGAGCTGGAAATTGAAACCGTGATATCGTTGGATCGAACTTATGTTTTGACCTGCGTCTCGAGGTTATGCTGCGTGGAGTATGAAAAGGACAATTCTTGGAAACTTTGATGTTGTTTCGAAACTATACTGTACATGTTAGTCCAGTAGATGTATGAGGATCGGTGTTTGAAAATGATGCGGTGGACCTCAGATGACCCTGAGCTGTATAGTTTCACTAGACGGAATATGAAGTCTGACTTACCAAAGTGTAGATCTCGGGCTGTAGCTTACCTGGCAAGAATTCAGATACATTTGCGATAGTCTTTTGGTTTGGTGTTACCTTGAGGATTTGAGATGGGCGTAATCTCATAGGTTGAATTGGAAAGACGCCTAAGGTAGCTCAAAAAGGGGTTTAAGCGAAGCGAGGTAAACAAAGCCTGACCTTGAAGTCGCACCACCAAAGATACCTAAACAGATCATGTATAGTCGTTCACAATTTACCAAAAGCAAGTTCAGAGAGACCACAACCAATGTTACTACACCAGGCATGGACCTTCACTCAATCCAATGCCAGAGCCTGTCACCACTCCTATACCCAACATCAAACTCCTCCTGCATCTTCTTTATTCTATCCTCGGCTTCTTCATCCCGTTGTAATTGAAGCTGATCTGCATGGATCCCAGAATCATAGCGGTCAATATCGTTCATCATGCTAGATATCAACTTCGCGTGTTCCCTTTCCTGAAAGTATGCTGCATGCATACCCACGAAGCACATCCTCTTAGCACACTCCTTCTCGAGAAGTTCAGCCTTCTTCTTCTGATACCTTTGAATTCCTGTGAGACCTTCGTAATTCCTAATATGGCGACGGACTGTGAACATGCCAAAGACTTGTCGAAAACGTGTAGTAATCAAGGGCCGCGGGGCCATAGAGGCAAGGGGTTTCAGGAGCAGCGCTCGACACATCTTGTTTGCCGTAGAAAGCTCTCTCAAGCCGCGCTGACTGAGCTGATCCCCCGACAACCTTCCCATGTCCATCTGTATCTGCAGCCATATTACCGTATCGGTCGCGCAGGAAGCTTCCCCCCAGGGTGGCCCTACTATATACCGTCCCTCGCTATCTTTAGTCCCCTGCGGTGTAGTGCCATCGAGCTTAAAGCTGCGCTGTGGGCCCCACGCCGGTAGTGCGGGATATCGCTTGCCCTTGTACACGTAAACGCGGTCTTCTCGCTTCTGGTAGCTGCGAGATGCTGCTTTACGACTAAGTGATTGAAGCACCGGTCGGCCCCCCTCCACACGTAGAAGAACGGTGTCGACGACCGCAATAGTAGCTGGCCATGTCCCATCTAGGAATAAATATATGGCACTAGTACGATTAGCCTTAGACTCTTAACTGTAGGTATATTGTAAACATACATCGCGCTATTCATGTTGAGCCACAGCAATGCACTATATATCATCACCTCTATATCTCGCGGAACTGCATCGGAGCTCATAATTGCACTATTCCCACTGTTCTGAGGTGCTGGACTCGTTATCTTCTGACCGTGAAAGTCCTTAGCGCCTAATAGTTGGAGGGTCGTACACATCTCGTGCTAATGAATTGCCTACGCGAGACGGACTGTTTATTCTTTAGTGAGTCTGTAAAGCCTTCGCATTATCCGGGCTGAGCTTAAGGGTCGGTAAAGAGAGCAGCAACGTACAGGGCTCAATACACGAAGCGCGTAGTGACGTGCAGAAGCTGGGGAGGGGGATGATGGGCTGCAGGGCTAAGGGTAACTCAGGACTTGTGCAGCGCTGCAACGGATGTTCTTTGTATCTCTAGAATCTGCAGATTTTGGCATGAGCTCATGCTAAAAGCGTTAGTCGCCTGGTCAACGCGCTCTGTTTGCTGACCACCTGTCGATTTCGGCATGAGCTCATGCCAATGCGATTCATGGTCGAGTATGTAAAAGCATTTGTCGAGACCTGAATCATCGAAGATGGTGTAATCAAGACTGTTGTAGGTGACATGATAGGTACGCTGGATTGGTAGCTCAGCGTCATTGGCAGCCATGTTGACGACCAGATGGAGATTTTCTCTGGTGAGTGAAATCTCGTAGTACTCTTTCCGAGAGGTGACTACATGATGCAGCTTGTACATGGTACCATACATTGCTACAGTATAGGAGACCTCGCTCGGGCAACTGTGGGCAGTCACGATACTTGGACGTGGAAGAGGTCGCGATTGGGTAACAAGAGAGGCCTTAGGCGTTGGCCAAGAGCTAATCTCGGGCGAAATGTCGTCGTTGTCTTGACTGCTGTCGTCGCCAAACCTATTGTTGTCGTGAGTTAGCTGGTTGTATATAGATAGATCGAAGCCCAAGCGTAGCAAGTCAACTCACCAAGAAGATGAGGATGACATCGTGACAGAAAGGCAGCCGCAAGCCTTGGAGTATGTAACAGCTTTTCCACGTAGTCTGGCGAGACAGTGAGTCTTCTGCAGCCGCTTTGTATACTTGAACCTTGCACCGTCAGGTCGATGTCGTCGTTGCAGGTGAAGCTGTAATGGTGCTCATCTGTTGGGTATTGCTACAGGGGCCATGCCTCAGTGCTACGGGGGCCAGGCCTGCAACACCACTGCCATAATCACAACTGTGTACTGGGCTACACCACGGCGATTCTTGGCATGTTTTAGTCTTGCTTCCCCCTCGTGGAGTCAAACAGTGATACGAGGTCCTTGTCCATTTGAATCAATGAGCACCGTCCCTATTCAACAGGGATTACTCCAAGTCGACCACGCTCCATACGTAGTCCTTCAAATTCGATGTGGCCCATATACCTTTGCTTCCTCCCTTGGATATTTTCAAAATATTGTAGACAACGAGTAGCCATTCTGCGCTGGCTCCCCTTTCCATCAGGTGGGTAGCTGCGGTGTAAACCACCGCCTACGCTCTTCGCTCCCGACGTCAAAATTGGCTAGTGTCGTGTTCAAGTACGGAAGACGACCTTATGGCGTACATGTGGTATAAGACCCAGTGGTTGGGTACACTGACACCAAGCTGAGCATGGGAAGGGTTACTTATAGAAACTTGGAGCTGTGAGTCGAGGGTCGAAGTAAGCCGGCTCTCGATAAGTCGATATGTATAACGTCAAACATGTCTTTGGTTGCTGACAAACTTGCTAGTTTGCTCTGTTGTATGACATACAAGCTAGGATCGCTTGCTTTGCCTCCTTAGATGTGACTTGATCTGTTCACAAGTGTTTGGTGCGTAGCAGCCCCACTGGCGGTAAAGTATTGTTATGGACAAGCAAACGTTGCACTACAGACAAGTAGGAATAGTGGCACTGAAGCTAGTACACACCTGTGCATCAGTCTCGAGTCAGGCAGTACCTCTGACTTATTCTCAAGGTCATCACTCGCATTCCCGTAAAAACCGTCAAGAGCATACCAAGCACACACGAACACACTACAAAACCGAACACATGCATGGCATACACGCTCTGACCGCTCAAACAGCGTAACACCTACGTCAGAAGATCTCATACCAGTCAAATGCTCTATTGGCATGTTCGTCTTGCCCTGGGAATCTAGATCCAGAAATCCTTACCAACAAAGCTCTGTCATATTCGGACAATCAATGACACTGCCTCCTCCGGAAAGTATAATATAACTATTTCTGGCATATGTAAAAGCTTCTTCTAAGCTACTGTTGCATTGTGCCTCTTCTAAAAAGTATAAGATAAGTTCTTTGGAGTTTGTGAAAAGGTCATAAGTTTTTACTTTATCGCGACTATACTTCTAGTATCTCGATAGACGTTCTGTCCGGCTTAAGTCCTCCACCTCCATTACAAGTGTGACTCACTAGAATTCAAATTATTACTCTCTTAAATCTCGTATGATCTAAGCTACTGTAGAATTTGTAGGAGGATTATACTTTACATAATGGGGTGAGGCAGTGCCGCAGTAATGTTGTGGTTGCTGCCAAGGAACGACTTATTGTGCCTTATTCGTAAACTCTATGAAATTGTTCTTTGAACTTAGATAATGTACTTATAGGCCTAATCATCATCCTTACGGTCTTTTTTCATCGTGCCTATACTTCTAGTATCTCAAATCAACATCAAGTCAGCTCAAGTCTTCGGATCTTCCACTTTCTGTATAACTTCAGCACAGCAACTGATCAGAATCAAAATGCTATTCTCTCTTCTTTTGAGCGCTTTGTGTGTTACTAGTGCGCCAGCCTTGACACTCAAAGCGCCGGGCGTCGCCCGTGATACCGTTGCATCACGCACCATGGGAGAGTCTTGTACAGGTTCTGATGTAAGCTCTTTGTATAATTCTTTTCATCAGCACTGACTTCTCTTCTAGCAATGTACCCAAAACAAAAGTGTTCTGAACCAATGCGTCCGGAACTTGAAAGAAAATGAACAGCACCAATGCGCGGCGCATGTGTATGTATATCAGCCGAATAGCCAGTCAGACTTAGGTAAACCATGTAAAAGCGATAAGGTAAGTCGGCGTCGCCACGTTTATTTCATTTTGTCATAGAAGAAATAAAGCTAATAATAGGTTTTAGGACTGCTCGTGTTCTATTCCAGATACTGGTTTTGACCCTCCTATGTACTTAGACCAGGTCCTCCAGGGATGCCAGGCCTATTGTGTCTCATCTATATGTATGGGACAAGGCTGGGACTTTCAGACAAGCGCTTCAGGAGAGTGTGGTGATAAAGATACGCCTTGTCCTCTCGTTCTTAATGATAATAGCCAGATTTCAGGCTAAGGACTTCACATTTGACGTTAAAGGTGGTTGCGGTTCCTGGGCGGTGGCTTGTCCTTTTTTGTCATTGGTGTTAAGTGAGATTGAATCGAACTGTATCATATAACTATGCCATCCTCCAAATTTATTTAACTCTCTCTTTACGGCTCCTTTCATGTAATGTTCACTGAAGTGGTAATTTGTTGGTTCTCTGTATAAGTAGCGTTTGCTTGTATGGTTTTATACTTGAAATTTAGATCCATTCTGTTAGATGACAGTGACTTGACTCATTATGCCTTTGACTGAAAGGAGAAAGGTGGAGTCAGTGCGAGAAAGTGAAAAGTGGAAGACACCGTCGAACAGTGTAAAAACAGTAATTTGCTGACTAAAACACACGTGGAATAATTCGGGGGCCGTGGCAGAATGATTGGACTGATAATGTGAAGTTGCAAATTATGACCGTGCTCCACTGTACTTTGGGCCAGGGCAAGGTGTGGGAGACTCAACCGTCCAAATAGTACTGCTAGAACGCGAGAAGTCTACGGGGCCAGACCAAGGATTCAGTCTTGAAGTCTCAGACCCAACCTCGTCGTTGAAACGCGTGTGTAGATCCTTGCAACTCATGAAATTGGATCAAGGCCGTAAGATGGAGAGTAAGGCACGGACATCTAGATCATGTGACTAGCTTACTACTAGATCTGAGACTGTGCGGTCCTATGCACACATCTAAATTATTCAGGTATCTGAAGAGTCGCCCAAGCTTCCAGTGAACTCTATCAAATGGAACAATTTTGTTCACTGGTCATCATAGTATGTCACGTGACTATGGCCTGGACCATGCTCAGACTTTGGCATCCGTTTCATTATCAACAATTTCGGTATGGACACCTCATAACCTATTCAAACCTCACTGACTGCTCGAACATGGACTTCTGCTCAGTAAAATGACCATAGAAGCCGCGTAAGGGCCTTTCCAAATTTAAGATTTCAGCATGCCTCCAGGCCGCCCGCCCAAATCACCCAAAAAGGGCAATACACCTTCCAAAGCTTCCTTGAAAGCTCCTCTCTTCACACAGGAGAATCTTGAGAAAGAGCTCCAAGCTCTTGCCTCGAAAGCAGAAGATGAGACTTGGTCAAATTGGGCAAAATCCCAGGGCCTCGTAGTCGCTCAGGCCGCTACCCTTCTCTCACTCGCAGGAGCATACTCCACGGTCTCACTTCTCACGCTCTCACCTATATATGGTTCCTATCCATCGGCCATATTCCACCCCAAGCTCGTCATCTCCGCGCTCTTCATTGGGTGGTCAGCCAACCTGTACCTCACGCGATGGCTCAGACCCTTGAACCTCACGCCGAGGAAATTGTTACCCGTGGTCGCAATATATATACCTGCAGTCCAATACTTTCTCTTCCAAGTCAGCGGCATATTAAGAGTCAAATATGGAGCCGTCATAACCGAGGCACTTACTTTCGTACCCCTCCTTATTCTGAGCATCGCCAGCACGGCTTCCCTCCTAGATGACCTAGAGTTACCAGCTCCAGCGGCCGACTCAAGATGGCGTTATATTACAGACTCCCTTCCCGGAGTTCTATCTTACACCCTTTTCAAGAGCATAGAGTACCTTTCATCATCCTTCTTGTCCCGCACCATTGGCCAGACATTCCTCCTCACCAGGCTGGGATTGCAGATCCTCCTCTCCATGGCCTATACCATTTTCTCGCCTTCAAAATTGTTGCTGTACACATTACCAGCAATTCTCCACACAGCCATATTCAATACACATCTCCAGCTCCCATATATGACGAACCGGTTGAACAATACCCTCAACTCATCCGGCTGGTCGTTACTGGAAAGGAAGGAGAGTATCACAGGTTACATCTCGGTGATTGAGAAAGAAGGTGCTTTCATGGCTCTGAGATGTGATCACAGTATTCTTGGAGGTGAATGGCTTCAGAAAGCTGGAGGAAAGGGAGAGAAGCTGGGGATGAGAGAACCGATATATGGTGTCTTTGTAATGCTGGAGGCAGTGAGGTTGGTGGAGAGGGAAGAGAAGGTGGAGGATCAGGATGCTACTGCGCTTGTGATGTAAGCCCTAGTCGAGGATTACCCTATTCAGGCTGATGTGTTGTCCAGAGGTTATGGAATTGGCACCACGCCTACAGCGCTTGTCCATCACGGAATTGATACTACGATCGTGGAGATCGACCCAGTGGTCTATGACTTCGCTTCCAAGTACTTTGGCGTTGCTCCTCTAGCGCCCGAAAAAGTTATCATCCAGGACGCCGGCACCTATGCTGCCCACCTCGTCGAGAGGGAGAAGCAGTATGACTACGTCGTCCACGATGTCTTCACTGGCGGTGCTGAGCCAGTCGAACTGTTCACGTACGAGTTCCTGAAAGATCTCCACGACATCCTAAAGCCAGGAGGCGTCATAGCTGTCGTATGTTCCCCATCTATCTCACCATTTCATTCCAAGCTGACCCATCATTCAGAACTATGCAGGCGACATGACCCTCCCCCCATTCCACACCACTCTTCTCACCATCCATGCCATCTTCCCCCGCTCCGCCTGTAGAATCTTTCGCGAGTCACCACCACCCACGAAGGAAACTCTTTCAAAAGACAATCGCGACTTCACCAACATGGTGATCTTCTGCCTCAAAGACTTAAATCCTACATCGCCCCCCGAAACTTCAGCTCCCGTCCCATCTCTTGATCTACCTACCCACCCCGCTTTGGCTGGAATGGTGTGCAAAACCCACCTTGAGTCCGGACCTTCGCAATACAACGGTGAATTATGGTCTCCTTAGTTGTTGAGTCTGCATAATCTTACGTGTCTGAATTTAAACCCGTTCGAAGAAGCGCTGCTCTTCTCGTACGGCCCCTTTGATCTGGCAACACATTCACCAAGGGCGGAATATCACCAGCCATCCATACTGTGGAGCTTCTTCTGGCGCAGACACATGGTCATTTCTTACTTCATTCTGTGGGAACGTCAAGAGTATGATCGGTCGAAGAGCAGGTGAGCGAAGGCTTTTTGCACTTGCTACCTGTTCCTTGGCTTGGATTCTTCTCTGGCATATCGAGTGAAGCATGTTAAGGCTGGGTAACTCATGTCTTCCGCCTCAAACAGTGTGGGCTTCGAATATCACATTTTCCTCCCACGTATCAAGACCATCTTTCTAATCTAGCAGCTACTTCCTGTTCACACGCATGGGATACGGAATCAAAAGCAGCTGAGGCGATCAGGGGGTTTGAGTTCGGCATCATAAGCTGGAGCTGCTCGATCCAGCATGAGTACCTTGGGTACGGCACTGCAAGCTTTCCCGCTATGTCGGACTGTACGCTTGATCAGGCTTGAATCATGCAGTACCTCGAAGGGATCGCAAAATGGTACGAGCTTAGATCATCTCGAAACACATCATGCTCGCTCAAGTACAACCAGCGGTTCTAGGGTTTCCCCGGAGCTGGCTGGTGGGCAGTTTGGACAGCCAAGGTCCTCGTGATACTCGCGCCTTGCCCGTCACTTCTCCAACGATGCGATGGTTGATAATGAATCAAAATTGTCGCCCAGAGCAGGGCTTCATAATCTCGAAAGAACCCTTCTTTTGTAGCCGATCAGCAGTTGTTCGATCATGGCAAGCCTTCGTTGTCTCCGACTAGGCAAATTGGGCCTATAAACGTCTAGTGAATCCAGCAACGCTTTGTCGAAGATTTGGCACCATGGTAGCAACTGCGTTCTTGAATGTTGAGATTCGAGTCGTATTATCCCTCTGGAGGCCGAGTAGTATCGATTGAGTAAAGTAGATCACAATGGCCATATATCGGTGGATTGCAAGATCAACCCTCTTTCTCAGCTGGGTGTACGAGACAGAAAGTGTATGTTCAGATACATCACTGTGATGTTTACCAAGGTTTATGTTTCAATACTCGCTCGAACCTCGACTTGCGACCCGCTGCAGTCCAGCCAGTGATGGCTGGCAAGGGGAGTATGCAGCCTGAACCATCCGGGCGCTTGCGATATCCAACCACATCACGCAGGCACCCTTGGGAAGAAAGCAACACCCCAGCTAGCTAAAAATCAACATTTCACACCGGCACCAACCACAAGCTGTGCGACGATGTCAGCACCTTCTAATCGATGCAACTCAGGCCATGGCGTGCTTCTCATAGGCGGTAAAATGCTGCAGGCCTTGGTTTTGTCCTGAGTAGAGACCATGTCATGCCATGCCATGCAACCACTCCCGTGCTTTATCGCCAGACGACGAAGCCTATTTGTCTTTATTTCTGTCCATAACCACGGAGATCAGATGCATTGATTCAAGCAGATGCTCCCTTGTCTACCAGTAATACTCGATGCTACGCACCCCGCCAATGGCGACCCCTCTACGCAAGTGCTATCACTGTGATTGATACTCGGCTTTTCGAATCGCAAGTCTTATCATACATTTTGACGCTTTATATACAATGCAGCAAGTGTTCATTGCTTTTCCAATACGTTCAAGAACTTCGTCGATCACACAGGAGTCCAGCGTCTCTAGCGGAAAGATTTTCTCAGTCTGACTCCCCGCATCCCTGATTCTCAGCGTCTCCACACTATAGATGCGTTTGACCTGCGACACGAAACATTGCCCTTGAACCATGCTATTTTGGACATTAACAGCAATCAGAGAAAAATCACTCCTTCTATTTCTTCTGAGCTGGACTCCGGTTATAAGTATCGCGAGCTTCGCCGACTGGTACGCGGCTCATAATCCTCTCGATATCGACATCTCACCAGCTCCCCCGCCTGATCTTGGACCTCCATTGTCAAAAGGGGCGAGTCGAAACAAAGACTTGTTACCGGCTCAGATCTCGGCGATCGTTGGAGCATATTTGTTCTGCGTTTGTTTGGTGGGACTCGGTATCCTAGTTATTGCGAAGACTACACGCAAGCGGTTCTTCGATTTGACAGCGATATCGAAGGATATCGAACTAGCTGAGGCCCAGCTTAATCGCGTCTACGGTGGTTATACAGGTGACGGACAAATTATCTTAGACCATCGCTCGTCAGGATTACAGCGGTATAACTCAGTCAAAGATATACCCAACTACTCGTACCCCTCACCGACTAGACAGTCTTTCAAGTCTGAGCTCTGTCTCATCACTCCCGACTACAAGAAGTCGCATGCAACAGGCTATTCCCTTGGAGGACAATCTGTTACTTCGGATTCACCCGTTGATTACAATCCTGTTTTACAAGCCGATCGAGACGAAATGGATCGAAACCTCGAGGATATCTATGCCCACGTAATGGCTCAGGAGGAAGCGAAGGAGCAAGGCTTGGACGTCAGGACATTACCCAAGGTGGCACCCGGAGAAAGTCCTCTCTCGCCTCTATCTTCCAATCGCTGGTCTGGCGCAAGACCTGAGGAGCCACTGCTAGCACCAACGAGAGAGAAGAAGAAGCCTCAGAAATTGCAGCTGGACGAGGACAAACAGAAGAACGTCAAGGCAGGATCGAAGACAGCAACGTTGATGCATGCCCTCAAATCGCCCTTCGCTGCTCTCAAGACTCCAAAGACAGCTGTCCCTAAAAACGCACATGCACCAGAGGCTGAGCCTGTATCACCCAGACACTACATCACAGGTCCACTCCTCCCTGCCAGCCCCAGCAATCACAACCGCTTGATATCCAATCCCTCGATTGCCGAGCATCTCTCATCCACCAACACCTCGCCGGACGACTACCAACCCCCAAACACTTTTCCCCCCTCCCAAACCTCCATGCAATCACTCCGCGCCTCCCTCCGCGAGCATGAGATCTCCAGCCCCCGCCAAAGCGGAATCTCCAAACAGCCTAGCGACGCCTCTGCCCGAAACCTCCAATCACGCCTAACACCACCCATGTCACCAACCACAACCATGGCCTCAAACCAATACTCCGCCGTCCTCCCCGGCGTCCAAACAATCAACTCCATCCCCACGCCCTCCACATCCCCACGACCCGTACCCACGAACAACAACAACACCTTCCACAGCGCCACCAACCCCAGCGGCGCTCTCCCCTTCCGTGCTTACGACACTGCACTTACCACCTCGCCCTATTCCGGCAACATCGCTACCACGACGAAAACCACCGTGTTAGAACGAAACGAAGCATTGAGTCCAGGTCCCAAGACGGGAGGAGGACTCAGAACACCCTGGACGGCGGGAGCGACGCCGTATAGTCCGTATATGCCGATGACGCCAGTGATGCCTATCACGCCGAGATTGGTGACGAAGGAGGAGAGGAAGTTGATGAGGAAGATGTCGCCGAGGACGCCGGTAAGGGAGATGGTGGGGAGTGAGGGGGAGGTTTGGGATAGTGGGTATTAGATTGGTATTGGATTGATTAGAGAGGAGAGGAGAGAGATGGGGTTGAAGGGGGATTTGTGTAAATGGCTTTTGGTGGGGAATATATATGCTCCTGATTTGTGTTTTCCTTGGTAGGGGTCAGTGCATTGTCTCAATATCATGGAGAGATCCAATATAGCTGAGTTGCTAATTCAGTGGGTACATAAACAAACCACCTTCCACTTTCAACCCTTCTTTGTTCTTCATCGTTCCATCTATATGTGAAGCTCCTAGTCTCATTCTCATTCTCACCAACTCCCTTCCAATCATTTCCTCATCTCCTCATCTCCTCATCTCCTCATCTCCTCATCTCCTCATCTCCTCATCTCCTCATCTCCTCATCTCCTCATCTCCTCATCTCCTCATCTCCTCATCTCCTCATCTCCTCATCTCCTACACCCAACTCCACTCCCTCCCGGAAACAACAACGCACAAACACAACTGCAAAGACAATGAAGTGTGCCATTTGGTGAAAAATTTGTGCTTGACTTTCAACATTGAGAAAACGGGTACAACGGCACATGTTAGAGGCATGAGCGGCCGGCAATTTTGTAAGATGAACACCCTCACCCACGCTCTTACTCACCACTCATATCTAACAGATGGAGTTCTACCACTGATTGCTCGACTTAAGTGCACAAGTAGGTGGTTATTCGCGGATCTACTTCCGTCGTCGGAATACTTTTGTTTCGCACCTTCGCTTTGATGATTTGTCGTCGGAAGAGTCCGTTTCGCACCGTCACTTTGATTTTGTCGTCGGATGAAATCGTTAACAAAGGCACATATAAAAGTAGTTGAAAGAAAGAACGGAGGAGGTTAGATAAGTGGCTTGGTTGTGTGGTTGCGAATAATGGGATCTCTCTCTTGGAGATCAATGGACTTCGTGAGGGTTGCTTTGGGCTTGGAGTTGGAGTTAGAGTTGGAGTTCGATTGGTCTTTGAGGATGTATGTGTATAAAGAATATGGGCTGCATTGTTAATAAGATTACGCATTATATAGCCGCTTAGGACTCATCGTGGATATTTGAAGCTTTGTGATGTATACAAATTAGCTCTTGTTATTCCTTTCATACCTATAACTACAAGATCCAAATGTCATATCTCTTACCAAGCAATCCAAACCTCCTCATCCACCACACCTCTCATGACCTCCCAATAACCCCTCGCGCCAATACCAACCCACTTCTCCATCTTCTCCGTCTGATTCCTATACAGCACTCCAATATCATCCGTCCCTTCAAATTGCGCAGCATACCCATCATAATTCAACTCATACTTCGGCTCCAAAAACATTTCCCTTGCTTTGCTGCCTAAATAATCTGCCTTGGTCGGTTTGCGGAACATCAATCTGTGCTTCTTCTCCCCGACCTTAACGTTTTCACCAGGCTTGGTGGTGATACTCGCTTCTGCGGGGTGGGTAGGTAGATCAAGAGATGGGACGGGAGCTGAAGTTTCGGGGGGCGATGTAGGATTTAAGTCTTTGAGGCAGAAGATCACCATGTTGGTGAAGTCGCGATTGTCTTTTGAAAGAGTTT
>Ga0115846_100577_pt1 | contig 18656 bp, 5 predicted proteins | sample InSIn5gowninarea_2_FD_83860 | JGI IMG/M metagenome (GOLD analysis project Ga0115846, IMG submission 83860)
AATAAGCGGGGGTTGATAGCGTTGTAAAGATAGCTCATCTTTACGTCGTCCGCCCACAGCATGCCTCCCGACTGGATAATATGCTGGTCGAATTCTGCAAGGAATTCACCAATATCTCGATTTTTCTACCGGAGGATGCTCAGCTTCGAAATAGCTTTCGTACGAAGGTTCGGGTCTAAGAAAGCCTTATTAAGCTGGTTAAGGAGGTTTTATACGGTGAACGCTAACGGTGTAGTAGCTTCTATGCTCGTAATCTATAGAAGTAGCCGATCGGCCGCTCTTCTAGCTAGTCTCCCGTATACGTAGTGTGCTTGATCTCTTTCCGACCCTAAAGCTAGGGCATCGACCGTAAGTTTCGCACGGAGCTTTTAACGAAATGCCGGGTATTGTACGACGTCTTCGCTATCAAACTCTTTTGGGTCCGGTAGGCGTGGTTTCGGACGATGTGAGGTGACGACTATATTCTCGGGTACGGTTGTATTCTCAGGTACGGTAGAGGCGTACGACGCTGATGTAACCGGGGTTGTATTAGCCTATAGAGGCCGTACCTGATTTTCTAGTCGTTCCAGTCTCGTACGATTCATTCGTAACTCATTTACGAGAGTGTTAATAGCTTCTGTATATTGGACCCCTGTCGTACGAGAGTCAACAAGGGATTGCTGGATACTAGCTAGGATTAACTCGAGAGGCGAAGCCGGTGGTGCCTGTAGTATCTCTTCGGGTTGGTTTTCCATTTTTTTTTTTTTGTCGTGCGATTCTTTTCGTACGACTTCCGATCCGTTCTAATGTCTATCGTGCGATTCTTTTCGTACGACTTTCGATCCGTTCTAATGTCTGTCGTGCGATTCTTTTCGTACGACTTCCGATCCGTTCCAATGTTGTACGCACGCTAACTGAATAGCTTTATACTATAAAAGAGGAATGAAACCTAATATTGGGGTCTGAAGGCGAGATATGATTCGATTCAGAGACTACCTAAAATACAGGGAGGTTTCATTGAGGAAGGAAACCAAAGATCGTACGGAGCACGAAGGTAAAGGAAATCAGTAGGGTCGGCGCTAGACCCTAGTCGTACGAGGCTGTAGGCCGAGTCGTACAAACGAGGTTCATCCCATAACAGTAGAAGACATTATAGATCTTATATTTCTTAGGTAGATTAAGGCGATAGGCCTGCTTCCCGATTGCGTCTTATACTCGGAATAGTCCTATATAGCGATATAAGAGTTTCTTGCTTAGTCTTTTCTACTTTAAATTCTTTATAGAGAGTATAACTAAGTCTCTAATTTTAAACTATATAGGAATATAGTGTTAAGGGGAGTACTTAGTATTATACGAAGTAGGAACCCTTAGGGACGATAGTATAGCGTAAGAGATGTCTAGTTATATTCATAGACTAAACCTTACCGAAGAGAGTCTAGGTCGTAGGCAGTACGCACCCGTCTCGCTTATATACTATACGACGCCGGAGGATAGTTATCCCGGCTCCGTATACTTACGTAAGAGCTCCGGGGTATAATAACTACCTCCCCCTTTATACTATAGTCCGCTATAGCTAGGATTAGTACGACGTTACGCGTCGCTTACGCTTCAGCTACGTAGTAGCGGTAGTCTAGTAAGTGCCCGACACCTTAGACCCTAACCTATTCTCAAAATTACGCCGTATAGCGATAGTATAGTGATAGGGATAGCCTCCTTATTTTAGGTTACGTTACCTATAATAACCAGTCGCTCTCTTTATTTTCTTTATTTCTTTTCTCTCCTTTATCTTACTTATCGTATACTTCTTATTATTACGTAAGCATCTTATCGTACCTATCTCGCCTTTGCCACGCTTATTAAGACATTAAAAATTATTATCGATATACCTCCTAAGACTCCTAAGAAGCGCGCTATAGAGGGACTAGTAAGTGATTTAGGTAATTCTTAGCTGCGTTACTTATACGCGTATAGGCTCCTTCGACTCCGCTAGCCTAGCGCTCCTATACCGCCCCGCCTATATTAAGTACTCCTACTTACTAGCGTTACGCGAAGCATATTAGTAAGTCTAGTCGTAATATATACGATAAGACTACGTATAAGTACTATTGGCGTTATAGCTAGTCCTAGTATACTTACTTACCTATAAGTTCGTGCGACTTAGTTGCGATGTATATACGCTAACATTACTTTACTTATAGGTCCCGGATACTGATATTACGCGAGTCAACGCGCTGCTTACTCGTAAAGAGGAGGTATTATAGATAGAATTAGATAATAAGGATAGCGCTATCTATCCGAAGCGGAACGCGTAGCGCTCGCTACGTAAGCGTACTAAGGCCTAGACTAAGTAGAGCGAGGCTCTTAAGAGAAAGAATGACAAGGAGAATAAGCCTAAGGACGCCGTTACGGTTAGCCTACTTCTCCACCGCGATTTGCAGGCGCTTGGCTATACTATATATATTATTACGGATAGCTACCGTTATATCGTAAGTCTTACGCGAAGCCTACGTTTAATATACGCGCTAACCCCGATATATATATAGAATAACCTCGACCCGATTGGCCCGGAGGAGGGGGTAGTAGAGGCTAATAGGATCGAGTAGACTAAGGAGGAGTTATTAAGCGAGTCTAAGGTAGAGGAGGAGGAGGAGGAGTAACCTAGCCTAGCGTTTAGCGTACGACGCGGCTACGTCTTAGTTATATTTAGCGTCGGGGTCGCTGTCTTCCCGCTATAGCGGATAAATCATTCTAGTCGTATAGCGTAATCGTGCTTTACGAATACGAATACTATTTACCTACCTTACGCCTCGTATACCTATCCTGTAATTCTCGCTTCGTGATATTCGCCTATACCTAGTATCCTCGTCCCTACCTACGCGGTCGTCCTCGCTTCGTAGAGATTTACTATCTTTAATCGAATTCCTAGCGCAAGGTCTCGGCTCCCTATAGGTTAGGCTGCGGTACCTATACGTTATACTCGTCGGGCTAGCCTATCTATTTTATATAGTACTAGAGTTCGCCTTACTTCTTCTTACGGCCTAGGATTTCTTCCACTTCCTACTCTTCTGCGCCGTTAATTAAATCTAGCCCTAGGAACGCAGGCAGTACGCAGCCGGCCCGCTGCTAATACGGCTCTAGATATAATACGTGGAAGACATTATAGAGCTTATATTTCTCAGGTAGATTAAGGCGATAGGCCTGCTTCCCGATTACGTCTTACACTCGGAATAGTCCTATATAGCGATATAAGAGTTTCTTACTTGGTCTTTTCTGCTTTAAATTCTTCGTAGAGAGCATAACTAAGTCTCCGATTTTAAACTATATAGGGATATAGTTCTTATTATACGCCCGTGTCTACTATCCGGATACGACCTCCTAGCGTCTTGTAAGCTCTTTACATAGGGTCTCGAGCTCTCGGACTCGTTCGGCCGCTACTAGTACCCTCTCCTTATAAGAGCTATCCTTAGCCTTAAAGCGAAACTAGGGCGTAAAGCCGTAGTATACGAAGAACGGGGTGATCGTAGTAGCTAAGTATATACTATTATTATAAGCGAATTCTGCGAGCGGTAGTAGTTTTACCTAATAGTTTTACTCTATATTATAAAAGGCACGAAGGTAGTATTCGAGATTTTAATTCTGAATTTCGGTCTAGCTATTAGTTTACGGATAGAAGGCTGTGCTTAGCCTGCGCTTTACTTACGAGTAGTAGTAGATTTTAGACCAAAATTCACTCGTAAATAACGATCTACGATCGGAGACGATACCCTTTAGCGTACCGAACCGGGACGCTATTTAGGTAAAGAATATATCCGCTAGCTCTACAGTAGTAAGCGTGATATTAGTTAGGATATATAACGCTATTTTTATATAGCGATCGACTATAACGAGGATCGTATCGTAGACGTATCCGTTTCGCTTACTAGGCGGAAGTCCCGTAATAAAGTCCTAAGTAATCTCTTACTACGGCCCCGTAGGGTAGGGCAGCGCTTATATCTCGCCGTATAGCCGATACCGTAGCGTACGGATTCGCTGGCAGACGTCGTACGTTTAGACGTGTTTCTTACAGTCAGCGCTAAGCGACTGCTAGTAGAAGAATTAAGAGACGAGCTCTATCGTTTTCTCTATACTAAAGTGCCCCGTAAGCGGATCGTTATAATAGCGTATAAGGATCTTATTGCGTACGGCAGCCTCTTAAGGCACGTAAAGCCCTTAATTATAGTAGAGGAGCCCGTTAGGCTTAAAGTACTAGCCTTACTCTCGGCCTACGCGTCGCGGGCGCTCTAGATACTCTTTCTAGTCTTACATAAACTTGTCCTTAAGTTATAGCTCGCGGACTAAGTTCTTTAACGACTCTCCCTACCCCTGATAAGGCGAGGTGCTAATAAGTATCTAGCGTACCAATTGTCTGGGTACTATCTATCTATAGATTAGCTAGTCTCGGTTCTCGCCCTCGGCGATTACGTTATGTTTAGCTTACGAATTAACGCTAAGGCTAACTAGGGTTTTATCCTCTAGTTCGGTCTCGCAAGGACTATAGACTATAGATAGGCCGCTAGGCGCTATCTACTCGCAGTCTTTTCGTATGCTTAGTAGCTATAGACGAAAGATATAGATTGCTCCTATACGGCCCAGCTTCTTCTATAAGCTAGGTAGTATATTTAATGCTTACGCGTCGCGTGCGTAGTCCGGCCTTCTCGAAGGCGCGTCGGCTGGATTTGACTTTCTAGGACGATATATGATAATAAAGTTATACGTAGCGAGTACTAGAGACTATCGTACTTATCTCCCTATTAAGGCTTTAATACCTATGAATCCTCTCAAGTTATTGTAGTCTATAAGGATTTAAATGGTATACGTACTACCCTCGTAGTAGTACCGCTATTACTTTAAGGCTATTACGATAGCTAGCAGTTCCTTATCATGAACCTCGTAATTACATTCTATAGGTATTATTTTTCGAGAGAAGAAGGCAATAGGGTGCTAAATATCTCTATATAGCTGCGATAATATCGCTAATATCGCGAAATCCGACGTATCGGTTTCGTACCGTAATCGTAACGTAGGGTCGAAATGCTTTAGTATTAGTACGTTCGTAAAGTATACGATTAAGCTACGAAACGTACGCTCTTCGCTTTCGTCCTATTAGAACGTACTAGTAGGTTTACTATCCTTACTTCCTTTTATTATGGAGCTTATTAGCGCCGCGACTCTACTATAGTCCTTTATAAATCGGCGATAGAAATTAGTAAAGCCTAAGAAGACTTATACTTCGCGGAGGGTTTGTGATACGGGCTACTCTAAGATTACGACTACCCTATATAGGTCTATCTTAACACCATCGGGTGAAATGATAAAGCTAAGGAATTTAACTTCCTAGGTATTAAATTCGCATTTCTTAAGGTTAGCGTATAGCTAGAACTTACGTAGTCGCTCTAGGACTATAGCTATATTTCGCCTATATTCCGCCTGCGTTATGCTATAGATCAGGATATTATCGAGATAGATAATATAGATAATATCTACTAGGCCCGCTAAGGCGCGGTTAATATATACTTAGAAGGTAGCTAGTACATTTATTAGCCTAAACGGTATTACTATATATTTAAAGTGACCGTATCGCGTGCGGAACGTAGTCTTCTATTCGTTACCTCGCTTAATACGAATTCGGTAGTAAGTATCTTTAAGATCTAGCTTAGTATAGAATTTCGCTCCGTAGAGTCGGTCCAAGGTCTCGCTGATTAGAGGTAGTAGATAACGGTTCTTAATCGTGATCTTATTTAGCGCACGGTAGTCGATGTATAGTCGTAAGCTACTATCTTTCTTCGTATAAGGGTTGGTAGAGACAACGTGACAATAGGCTAGTAAGGAAGTAGGATTACTATATAGGTATCTACGGTCAAAGACCGATGGTAGTACGGTAGCTAATCCTTATAAGAAGGAGTCAGCTCTACGCCTACGGGGATCCTTAATATACTAGTACGTCGCTTACGTACGCATGATATACGCTAAACTACCGTAGGAGGTAGATAGGGTCCCCTAGAACATCCTAAGGGATCCGCGGGTATAATAGTCGCCTCTCTCCTAGGCGATATCGTCCCGACGTCGTATACTTAGGGCCTTAATAGCGGACGCCCTAGAGTATACTCGAGCGTAATTAGCGAAGGTCGAGTCCCACTCGGTAAGTAAGCTAGAATTCAGCTTTTACCTTATTATCGATGCCTTTATAGGGCTCTACAGGGCTTCCTATTATTATACCCATTAGGACTAGCCTTGGAGTAATAAAACCGTAGATCTACTCCATCGTTTCTACCTTCTACTCTATAGATTCCGTAATTTTATAAGTTTACTATCGCGGTGCCGTCGAGGTCCTATCGAATATCCGGAGAGTAGCCTAGGGCAGATAGCGGGCTTCCGAAGACGGTATAAAGAGTTAATAGCTAATATCTAGTAGTTTACTAGTAGTTACCTCTCGCCCTACAATAACATTCGTCGATACTATAATTCTTAATTTTAAACCCCAGCGACCCCTATCGATTATCATCGAAGGGCTATCGCACTATAGCGGGTAAAAAATCCAACTCCGGTACTAAGCGGGATCCGGTATGTAAAACGCTAGCGATTCGACGGCGTATAGTTAACAAGTATCTAGGCTACCCCTAAGAAGCGTAAGGTACGCGAAATACGCGACCTAGTTTAGCTCACTCCGAAAGCTAGTAAGGAGACTATCTTAGCTGGGGGGCTACCTTACGTGAAGTGTTCGAAGCGTATATTCTACGATAGGTCCTTAAAATCGAACGATAAGGATGACCGAGATCTTACTACGGCTAACGACGGTAAGCCTCGTGTATCCGCCTTATCGTATCGCTATAGAATGGAAAGTGCGTATACTATCGAAAGTATAAGAAGGTCTATCGTGAGGTATATCGAAGCTCCGTCGTAGACCTATCGTGTACTAACGCAGTCTAGATAGGCGATAAATTTAAACCGTCTATTCGCGCTTTACTCGGCCGTGGTATCGTATACCTATCGACGTCTAAGCTCACAACTAGCGACACTACTACGGCGTTACTGGACCAGTAATACGTATATACGATACTAGAGAACCGTTAGGAGATTCGCTAGACCGTCGACGTAGAGGATTCGGACAGCGATATAGAGGAGTCGGAGGGGGAGCTAGATATCGAGGATAAGTACCCCTCGGGGCCTAGTAGTACTTCGGGTAGTCCCGGGAATAGGGGTGTCGGTGGTTTATAGGCGGTAACGGTTTAAATTTAGAAGTATACTAGCGCTTCGATGGTAATTCGATAGTATAGCGCTAGTATTTATCCTTCGCTCCGTCCGCGTGTTCCGGGAGCCGCATTAGTAATACCCTAAGTATAGCTAGCGTATAGTCTACGTACTCTAGATTCGCCCTATAGGGTTTAATAGTCCTTCGCTTTTATAATACTGGTAACTCCCTAGTATTTTCGCCGGCGAACCCCGTTTTAATAAACGTAATACGACGTTAACCCTAATTGTCCTCGCCGGTCCTTCGCTATCGCACCCGGGTCCTACGACGGTATTTCGCCGTCGGCCCCGAATGCTTAGCTTTAGATTACCGCTTAGTTTATCTAGGTCTTCCCCGCCGGCCGCCGGTGCCTCGACGGGCCTTATCGTCGAAATACTTAATTTCTTCGTCGGCTTATATATCTTTAGACTCGACCTATTTATTATAGTCTTCAGTCCAGCCCTTCTATTTTACTAAATAGTAAACCTTCCCTTTCTTAGTCTTTCGCTGTAGAACTTCCTTAACCTCCTATATAGGCTCATCATCGAGTAGTATAGGTGGCTCGGTATTTAGGATATCTGTAGCCGTGTCTCTCTAGTGGTATAGTTCGAGTAGACTAACATAAAAGGTCGGGTGTATTCGCTATATACTAGGTAAGTGTAGGCGATATACCTATAATCCTACTGGCTCATCGATAGTAAAGGGCCCTAGAAGCCGATAGGCTAGCTTCTTATTTAGCCGATCTTGCTTTAAATTCTTCGTAGAAAGCATTACTCGATCTCCTGTATTAAACGATATTAGCTTGTAGTTCTTGTTATAGTAGTAAGCCTGCGTTTCGATAGCGCGTCTCTAATGTGCCGATAGCGCCTCGCGAGCTTAAACTATATTCTATACTCGTTATTCTGCGCTGGGTACCCCCTTCTTATCTAGATCGTCCTCGATCTAATACTATACATTTAGGTAGTATCCGTAAGGCGTAGAAGGGCGAAATACTAGTAGTAGTATACTTACTATTATTGTATATAAACTCAGTAATTAGTAAGAGGGTTACCCAATTATCCTGGCGGTCGCTAGTAAATACCCGGAGGTACTACTCGAGGGTCTAGTTCTGTCTTTCCGTCTCGCCATCCGTTTGAGGGTGGTAGGTAGTACTCAATCTAAGCTTCGTCTATAAGGATTAACAGAACGTTCGCTAAAAACTACTTATGAATAGAGAACCTCTATTACTAACGATACCTTTAGGTGCACCGTAAACGGCAACGATCTTCTCTAAAAAGAGCTCGGCTAATTTATTAGTAGTAATCTTCTCTACGACGGGAAAGTACTTAGCTATCTTCGTATACCGATCAACGATTATAAGGATAGAGTTATAGACCTCCCCGTTCTTCGACGGTAGGAGCTTCATAATAAAGTCTATCGATAGTTCTTACTACGGCCTAAGGGGCTCTAGCAATAACTGTAACTCCCCTTAGGGCTTATAACGATGTATACGTGTGCGCTAGCATATATTATATATATGTATATAGGCAGCAATATCGTCCGTCAGCTTACGCCAGAAGTACTTACGAGAGATTAACTCTCGTATTCTTTCTATACTAAAATGGCCTACTAGCGGGTCGTTATAGTACCGCTAGAGAATACCCTAGCGAAGCGCCGGGGATTCAGGGATATAGAGTATATTATTATACCGTAAGATACCATCTTCATCGAAAGACCAAGCATGGTCTATTAAAGGGTTTTTATCCTAAGAAGCACGCTTCTTCTTCACTAGCTTATCCTCGGATTAAAGCTGGTAGATTATCGTTTTAGTAATTATATTCTCTAGCTCAAAAGGATCGTTATCCTAGAGCAATTTAGAGACCTCTTAACGAGATATAGTACAAAGGGGGGTCAGCCCTAGGTAGTCGCTACTCGCTCTAATATAGAACGTAGAACTTTCGATAGGTCTACGAAGGGTCCCTACTAGCGGGTCTATTAAACCGCTCTTAGATATCCGATAATACTATACACTAAGTACCTAGCGCCTCTCTTACCCTACTACGAGGGTTCGAGCTCTCGAACTAAGCTTAAGCTTATTCTACAATATAGGCAATAATGTTATTATAGAAGGTAAATCACCTTCGTAATCTAGTCGCCTCGACGGGCCATTAGTAGGGTTAGTTTTACCCGCCCTATAGGATATTACGAAGTCTATAGCGGATAACGCTACGGCCTAACGTAACTAACGCGGGGTTAGTTACTTTACGTTTATAAAACTACGTAGGTTATTATAGTTAGTTAGGACCTCGATAGGAAACTAACTACCTTCGACGTAGTATCGCCATTACTTGAACGAAGCTACGATAGCGAGTAACTCTTAGTTATATATCTCGTAGTTTTCTTCCACCGGGATTATCTTCCTCGACTAGAAAGCGATCGGATACTAATATCCGTCGTTAAATAACTACGACATAATCGCGCCGATAGCGAAAATCGAAGCATCGGTTTCGACTCGAATTATCTTCGATAGGTTAAAATAGCGGAGTATAGGAGCGGTTATAAAAGCGCTTCGGAGGAAGTTAAATACTTCCTTTTACTTCGGCCCCCACTCGAAGGGTCCGGTCTTTTTACCTTAGACGCTTCCCTTAAGAATAGACGTTAACGGGCCCGCGATCTAAGAGTACTAGTAGATAAATCGCTAGTAGAAGTTAGCGAATCCTAGGAATACCTAGACTTCTCTGAAGGTCTTCGGTATCGGCCATTTAGTAATAGTCTAGATCCTCGATAGGTCTATTTTAACTCCTTCCGTCGATATAATAAATCCGAGAAATTCCACCTCTATCGTTATAAAATAACATTTCGATAGTTTAGTATATAGATTAAACTTCCGAAGCCGAGTCAGTATATACTAAATATAGCCCTAGTAGGTCTCTAGCGACTCGCTGAAGATGAGTATATTATCGAGATATACTATATAGAATACGTCGGCAATACCCGATAATATACGGTTAATATATACTTGAAACGTCGCCGGTACATTAGTAAGCCTAAAGGGTATTACTAGATACTCGAAGTAGCCGTACCGAGTACGGAACGCCGTCTTCTATTCGTCGCCCTTACGAATTCGAACGCGATGATAGGCGTATTATAAATCTAGCTTCGAGAAATATTTCGATCCGACGAGCCTGTCTAAGGTCTCGCTAATCAACGGTAAAGGATATCGATTCTTAATCGTAACCTTGTTTAGGCCTCTATAATCGATATAGAGACGTAAGGTTCTATCCTTCTTAGGTACGAAGATCACCGGTGCACTAGTAGGGCTAGTAGAATAGCGTATCCAGCCCCTCTCTAGAGTATCATCGAGGTACTTCCGAAGAGTATCTAGCTCTATACGAGAGAGGTTATAGAGTAGGCTAAACGGTAGGTCTTCGCTTACATCGATAGCGTAGTCTCTATACTCGAACGTAGGTAACTTAGCAGCCTCGGTCTCCGAGAATATATCTTCGAAACCACTGAGTTCCTTAGGGAATCCTAGGGCGCTACCGGCGATAGACTAAATATACACTAGCGTGCTACTATCGCTAACATTATATAGGTATATCGCATATACGACCTTCTCCTATCGGAGGCTGTTAAGGAACCGTCCCGGGTTTTCGAGCTTTATAGAGCTATAATCGTACTTCTAGCGGAAGGTCTTCTCTTTACAGTCGATAAGGATAGCCTCATTACTTAAGGTAGGTATACCTAATAGTAGGGGCTCTTGCCGGTCGAGTGTATAATAAAGACGCGATAAGACGCGACCTTGACTATTAATATCCTTAAGCCGGACCTTTACTAAGTACGTACTATAGTAGTACGCAGGTCGGTCATCGGCTATTAGCGGCCGTAGAAGGGCAGCTAACTCTAGCTATAGACCTAATTAAACAGTAATATCGCTGCGATATAATATTAATCTCGGAGTAGGTATTAAGGAGGATTTTCTCCGTCGACTCGCTAGCTCCGTGCTTAATTATCCCTTAAACTTCGATAGCTTTCTCTATTCTTATTAGGAGTATATCTTTAGCTGGTCCTGAGTCTTCGGCCTAGCCTTGGCTTTTTTTATGCCCACGCTATTCGCCTTTATAGGCCGGGTATTGCCTGAATCCTCCTTCTTTACGGATTGGTAGTCGGGCGAGATATATCCTACCTTACTATAGTTATGGTATATAGCCTTCTTTTTCTAATCGTTATTCTTAGGTCGGTCCCGGTCCTTCGCTTTACTAGCGATAGGACGGTCCTTACCTAAGTTACGCTGGGTCTTCTCTAAAGATATACTAGTATCCTTTCGACTAGGATGGTTCGGCCCTAACGATGGTCTAGCTTCTCAGCTATTAGTCTCTACTCTCGTAGCTAGTGCGACGACTTCGGCGCGCGTATATAGGACGAAAGCTTAATTCTTAATTACTAGTCGGATGTCGTCGCGGAGCCTCGTTAAGAAAGTATCCCGCCGAGTCGTTTCCGACTATAGCTCTATCTATGCTTTAAGCCCCGCTAGGTAGTTATTAAATTAACGAACTCCCTAGTTCGGCTATTGTTTCGTATCGGTATACTTTTACTATACATCTATTTCGCGATTTAGAGGGTTAATAATGAGATCCCGTAGGAACGCGATAAAGGTATCCTATAAGTAGACGTCGTCGTCTAGACGATTATCGTCGACCCGATACCACGCATCCCTAGGCGCACCTTTAAGGTACTCTATCGCGTATAGCACCTTGTCTTCCTCTATCTTAAAGTCTACTAGGGAACGCCGAAACTACGTTATATAGGAACGTATGAAGTTCCGATACTCCTCTAGGGTTTTCCCCTTATATTTATCCAGCGGTACGAGACGTCGTCTCTTTAGCCTCTCTATATTAGAGTCTTCGCTGGCCTGTCGCTTCGCCGTAGAATAGACGGCGGATATACTCGATTCCGGGTATACGCTCGAAGAGCTACCCGTAACTCAGCCTCGAGGGATTACCGATTCGCGTAGTACTATACTACGCGGGTTTATAAGGTGCCCGTTATCCTCCTAGACTAATTCGGATAATACCTATTCGATTTAGCGTGCCTCGGCCTAAAGCTTTATAAGCTTTCTTCGCTGTTATTCTCGCCGAAGGTGTCGAGTACGATTTTCTATATCGAGTATCTATCGTACGACATCGGCCTCTACCGTCTCGCTAGCTATAGTACTGGTAGTAGTATCGCGAGATATATCGGTATCTAGAGGAACTAATAATGGTTCGCTAAGGGTATTTAAGACCGGTTCCGCGTGCGTAGGATCTCCTTGATAGGGTTAATCTATAATATAATCCTAGATTCTCGCTATACGTAATAGCGCGAGTAACTAGTCTTCCGATAACTATTGCCGGATCGTCCCCTTATTAGAGAAGGATCAGACTGTAAGGGTTAGTAGAGATAACGTGACAATAGGCTAGTAAGGAAGTAGGATTACTATATAGGTATCTACGGTTAAAGACCGATGGTAGTACGGTAGCTAATCCTTATAAGAAGGAGTTAGCTCTACGCCTGCGGGGATCCTTAATATACCAGTACGTCGCTTACGTACGTATAATATACGCTAAACTACCGTAGGAGGTAGATAGGGTCCCCTAGAATATCCTAAGGGATCCGCGGGTATAATACTTCGGTACGAAGAGTGTCGGTGCTCTAGTAGGACTAGTAGAGTATCGAATCCAACCCTTCTATAAGGAAGAGTTAAGATACTCCCGAAGGAGAAGTAGCTCTTTAGTAGATATATTATATAGAGGTATATATAGCGCGTCGCTATCGGGTAGTAGGTCGATCGCGTGGTCTATTTCCTTATTTTCGGCGATAGTCGCTGCTGCTTCGTTATCAAAGACATCGATAAACTCTTATAGGTAGAGTGGGATCGCATACGACTCGCCCTCGGTTTACTTACTTATCTATATCGTAGATACTATAACTATATAGACGGCTGGCTCGCCTATTATTAATTTCTCGAACTATTCGGGAGTCTCGATACTTAGCGCGTTACTCTCTATTAGCCATCGCTAGGCCTCAGCCCCGTAGTCGATCATAATACCGTCTTTATATAGTACTAGTATACTAAGTAGTAGGGGCGGCGCATCTATATCGAATACGTAGAAGAGGCCTTTCGCTTCTTTTACTCGTCTCTAATTATCGTAGATACGATAAGTAATCTCATACGCTCCATAGTAGTATAAGGATTATTTAGTTAGCTACGAGGCTATAGGAAGCTCTACCTCTACCGACGGTAGTTATATCTCGGCCACGTATCGCTGCGATACTATATTAATCTCGCTGCCTCCATCGAATAAGATAGGGGTCTTATACTAAGTTTACTTACTTAGTACCTCGCTAACGACGTCTAAGCGCTCCCTCCTCTCGATACCCCTACGCCTCGAGCGCGGGGAGCTTACGTCGAGGGATTCCTATTTTTTAACTATTAGCTGTTAGAGCGAACCTAGCCTACTAGGGATCGATTCGGGTTTAATAGTACTAATCGGCAATCGCGGGCATAATGGCCATGTTTTCTATAATTACGATACTTTCCGTCGCCTAGTAGTATACCACTCGAGTTACCTACGTGCCGGGTGCTATCCGCGGGTATATAAATATTAACCTACGTCGTCGTATTACGAGGCTTTTAATCTATCTTAGTCTTAGAGTTTAATTAATAGGGCCTCGTACTCTTCGCGCCTACGTTGCGTACGTTATTCTTAAGCCGTACGGCTAGAGCGATGAGGCTATCGCGTATATAAGGTATATCTTAGTAGTTCGTAATTACCTTACGTAATTTAGGGCGAAGCTTGGTAAAGAATTAAATACGCCTCTAGGCTTCGTTGTAGAGGACTAGTATCTAGGCCTCGAGGTTATTTATGTAAGCTACGAACGAGTGGACTGACTGGCTCGCCCCCTACGTAGCGTCTACGTATTACTACGTAGTATTAAGCTCTCTATTAACCGGGTCTTATAGCATATCTAAGAGGAACTTCTTGAAGTAGGCCTAGGTAACGAGGCTACTATCTACCGTTTCCTCGTGATTGTACTACGTATCCTTTAGCTCTCCCTCTAGGTATTATATCGTGAAGAGGATCTTATCATTATCCGTACGGAAGCTATTAGGGGTTAAGCGAAACGTAGTCTCCGCGCTACGTATAAAGTTCTAATATTCTTTAAGGTTCTTCCCTCGATATTATGGTAGGCGTTCGGGCCGAAGTTGTTTCTCGTTACTACCCCGAAGCTCTTCGCCTACGCTCCGCTTACTGCTTACGATAGTAGGTACGTAAGCGGTAGGCGCTAGAGCTGGTAGGTTAAGAGTCGGTTCTCCTACGATAGTCCCTATTAGGAGTATAGTACGCTAAGAACCTTACGCGTCTAGCGATCGAGCTGTTATCGGTTCGCTTTCGACTTACCTACGAAGAATATCGACTTGCCGTTATATAGTCTGTAACTTCTAACGCTATAGAAGTTCTCTCTATTACTTCTCTATATCGCGGATTTAAGCCTCGATAGTATTACTACTAAGAGGAATGCTAGATAGTAGTGTCTCGCCTACGCTTAGGGTACTCCTAGGTTACTCGCCGCGAGACTCGATTAGGTTATCGATATCCTACTCGAGAGTCTCCTAGACTTCGTCTAGGACCTCCTAGACTCGAGGGATTACCTTGGGCGGGACCGACGGCACCTCTATCTAGGATCGTAGGATTCTCGTAGATATCTCCCGGGCTATACGCCTTGAGTGGCTAGAAGGTTTAGAACTATTAAGGGGAGTACTTAGTATTATACAAAGTAGGAACCCTTAGGGACGATAGTATAGCGTAAGAGATGTCTAGTTATATTCATAGACTAAACCTTACCGAAGAGAGTCCAGGTCGTAGGTAGTACGCACCCGTCTCGCTTATATACTATACGATACCGGAGGATAGTTATCCTAGCTCCGTATACTTACGTAAGAGCTCCGGGGTATAACATATAGTTCTTATTATACGCCCGTATCTACTATCCGGATACGACCTCCTAGTATTACGTAAGCTCTTTACGTAGGGTCTCGAGCTCTTGGACTCGTTCGGCCGCTACTAGTATCCTCTCCTTATAAGAGCTATCCTTAGCCTTAAAGCGAAACTAGGGCGCGAAGCCGTAGTATACGAAGAACGGGGTAATCGTATCGGCTAAGTATATACTATTATTATAAGCGAATTCTGCGAGCGGTAGTAGTTTTACCTAATCGGTTTACTCTAATAATAAATAGTTAAAAAATAGGAATCCCTCGACGTAAGCTCTCCGCGCTTAAGGCGTAGGGGTATTAAGAGAAGGGAGCGCTTAGACGTCGTTAGCGAGGTACTAAGTAAGTAAACTTAGTATAAGACCCCTATCTTATTCGATGGAGGTAGCGAGATTAATATAGTATCGTAGCGATACGTAGCCGAGATATAACTACCGTCGGTAGAGGTAGAGCTCCCTATAGCCTCGTAGCTAACTAAATAATCCTTATACTACTATAGAGCGTATAAGATCACTTATCGTATCTACGATAATTAGGGACGAGTAAAAGAAGTAAAAGGCCTCTTCTACGTATTCGATATAGATACGCCGCCCCTGTTACTTAGTATACTAGTACTATATAAAGATGGTATAATTATCGACTACGGCGCTAAAGCCTAGCGATGGCTAATAGAGAGTAACGCGCTAAGTATCGAGACTCCTAAATAGTTCGAGAGATTAATAATAGGCGAGCCAGCCGTCTATATAGTTATAGTATCTACGATATAGATAAGTAAGTAAACCGAAGGAGAGTCGTATACGATCCTACTCTACCTATAAGAGTTTACCGATATCTTTAATAACGAAGTAGCAGCGACTATTACCGAGAATAAAGAAATAGACTACGCGATCGACCTGCTACCCGATAGCGACGTACCGTATATACCTCTATATAATATATCTACTAAAGAACTACTCCTCCTTCGGGAGTATCTTAATTCTTCCTTATAGAAGGGTTAGATTCGATACTCTACTAGTCCTACTAGAGCACTGACACTCTTCGTACCGAAGAAAGATAGTAGCCTACGACTATATATCGACTACCGTGCGCTAAATAAGATTACGATTAAGAACCGTTACCTACTACCTCTAATTAGCGAGACCTTAGACCGACTCTATAGAGCAAAATTCTACACTAAGCTAGATCTTAAAGATACTTACTACCGGATTCGTATTAAGCGAGGTAACGGATAGAAGACTACGTTCCGTACGCGATATAGTTAACTTAAATATATAGTAATACCGTTTAGGCTGATAAATGTACTAGCTACCTTCTAAGTATATATTAACCGCGCCTTAGTAGGCTTGATAGATATTATCTATATTATCTATCTCGATGATATCCTAATCTACAGTATAACGCAGGCGGAATATAGGCGAAATATAGCTATAGTCCTAGAGCGACTGCGCAAGTTCCAGCTATATACTAACCTTAAGAAATGCGAATTTAATACCTAGGAGGTTAAATTCCTTAGCTTTATTATTTCACCCGATAGTATTAAGATAGACCTACGTAGGTAGTCGTAATCTTAGAGTAGCCCGTACTATAAACCCTCCGCGAAGTACAAGTCTTCTTAGGCTTTACTAATTTCTATCGCCGATTCGTAAAGGACTATAGTAGAGTTACGGCGCCAATAAGCTCTATAATAAAAGGGAGTAAGGATAGTAAACCTACTAGCGCGTTCCGATAGCACGAAAGTAAAGAGCGTACGTTTCGCGGCCTAATCGTATACTTTATAAACGTACTAATACTAAAGTATTTCGACCCTACGTTACGATTACGGTACGAAACCGATACGTCGGATTTCGTAATATTAGCGATATTATCGTAGCTATATAGAGATATTTAGCATCCTATTACCTTCTTCTCTCGAAAAATAATACCTATAGAATATAATTACGAGGTTTATAATAAGGAACTTCTAGCTATCGTAATAGCCTTAAAGTAATAGCGGTACTATTACGAGGGTAGTACGTATACTATTAAAACCCTTAAAGACTATAATAACTTAAGAGGATTTATAGGTGTTAAAGCCTTAATAGGGAGATAAGTAAGATAGTCTCTAGTACTCGCTACGTATAACTTTTATTATCATATATCGTCCTAGAAAGTTAAATCCAGCCGACGCGCCTTCGAGAAGGCCGGACTACATACGCGACGCGTAAGCATTAAATATACTACCTAGCTTATAGAAGAAGCTGGGCCGTATAGGAGTAATCTATATCTTTCGTCTATAGCTACTAAGCATACGAAAAGACTAGGAGTAGATAGCGCCTAGCGGTCTATCTATAGTCTATAGTCCTTACGAGACTAAACTAGAGGATAAAACCCTAGTTAGCCTTAGCGTTAATTCGTAAGCTAAATATAACGTAATCGCCGAGGGCGAGAACCGAGACCAGCTAATCTATAGATAGATAGTGCCTAGACAATTGGTGCGCTAGATACTTATTAGTACCTCGCCTTACTAAGGCTAGGAAGAGTCGTTAGAGAACTTAGTCCGCGAGCTATAACTTAAGGACAAGTTTATATAAGACTAGAAAGAGTATCTCGAGCGCCCGCGACGCGTAGGCTAAAAGTAAGGCTAGTACTTTAAGCCGAACGGGCTCCTCTACTATAACTAAGGGCTATACGTACCTTAAGGGGCTACCGTACGTAGTATAATCCTTATACGTTATTATAACGATCCGTTTACGGGGCACTTCGGTATAGAGAAAACGATAGAGCTCGTCTCTCGATTCTTCTACTAGTAGTCGCTTAGCGCTAACTATCAGAAACACGTCTAAACGTACGACGTCTACTAGCAAATCCGTACGCTACGGTATCGGCTATACGGCGAGATATAAGCGCTGCCCTACCCTACGGGGCTATAGTAAGAGATTACTTAGGACTTTATTACGGGACTTCCGCCTAGTAAGCGAGACGGATACGTCTACGATACGATCCTCGTTATAGTCGATCGCTATACGAAAATAGCGTTATATATCCTAACTAATATTACGTTAACTACTATAGAGCTAGCGGATATATTCTTTACCTAAATAGCGTCCCGGTTTAGTACGCTAAAGGGTATCGTCTCTAATCGTAGATCGTTATTTACAAGTAAATTTTAGTCTAAAGTCTACTACTACTCGTAAGTAAAGCGTAGGCTAAGCACAGCCTTCTATCCGTAAATAAATAGCTAGACCGAAATTTAGAATTAAAGTCTCGAATACTACCTTTATGCCTTTTATAATATAGAGTAAAACGATTAGGTAAAACTACTACCGCTCGCAGAATTCGCTTATAATAATAGTATATACTTAGCCGATACGATTACCCCGTTCTTCGTATACTACGGCTTCGCGCCCTAGTTTCGCTTTA
>Ga0115846_100578_pt1 | contig 18637 bp, 8 predicted proteins | sample InSIn5gowninarea_2_FD_83860 | JGI IMG/M metagenome (GOLD analysis project Ga0115846, IMG submission 83860)
AACAGCTCATCCACGTACTCCACTCGACTCAGTATGACGGATGGATGGACGACCGACATCGGTGCAGCATGCGGCTTCGTGTCGTGTTTCTCGAGTGCTAGCTGCTGCTTGTCTGTGTCTGTGTCCATATCGGCCGACACGGGTGTGGGCTTCTCGCCTGCACTGAACTCTCCTTCCTTGTCTTTGTCCTTTCGCAGCACTATTGTCAGTCCGTTGCCACTCACCGCTTTCTTGTCATCTGTCGACTGCCCTGCTGTGGACGCTGAACCTCTCATGACAGACAAGCACCTCGGCTTCTGTCGCTCGAGAGACATCTCCTGCAGCGCCCTCGCTTGTATGCTGACGTCGATGTCACCGCGCCAGTCGTCCACCTCTTTCTTCCTGTACCACACACTGTGCTCGTGCAGCGGGTAGGGCGGTACAAACGTCCACTCTTGGCGCATCGGCCACTGAATGTGGATGTTGTCGCGCCACACTGTCAGCGGGAAAGGGTCAGAGTAGTTGCTGGCGGCACGCAGTCGAAGCATCTCGTCATCCCACGACTGACACAGCGCCTTGGCATCACTCCACATCCACTGACTGGGAGTCCAGTCGTCCTGGTGCTGCTCCTCACTGCAGCGACAAGTGAACACCCACACAGGCAGCACAGCACCACACGGCTCACACTGGTGCGTTTCGTCGTACGGGCACTTGGCATGCTCACCCTTGCAACGCAACTTCAGCTCCCACTTCGCCTCCTCACGCTCCGGAGGTGCCGACACAAGCTCACCCAATCGCATACGGCAGTACTCGCGTGTAGTGAGAGACTGTTCACTACCGAACTCACACAAGTCAATCAGAGTGAACGGCAGAGGTGGGAGGTGGCCGCCGAGGTCCGTCAGTGCCTGCTCCTGTGTGGATTTTCGTTGTATGGCGATGAGGAGCTCGTCGATTGTTGAATGGGACGGTATTCGTACGTCGAATTGACCCATCGCCATGTCGCTCATGGGATAGTTGATGGTGACAATGATGATGAAAGAGGGTGGAGCGGAGGGTGGGACAGGCGGATAGTCGTCTGACAGGTACAGCAGTGCACCAGAGACGTGAGGGGGACGACAGCGCTGAGAGGCAGGAAAAGCAAGCAGACGAGCAGATGGTGCTACGAAGTGAGAGGGTGCAGAGGAGGACGACAGGGACGAGGCGGCAACAAAGACAGGTACAGAGGAGGTGTCGGTGGAGGACGTGGTGGAAGGGGAGGAGGAGGAGGTAGTGGGAGGAGCGATAGTGGAGTAGTGTGGTTGATCGAGCAGTATGTTGAGGATGTTGAAGCAACGTTCCATCTCGACATTCAATCGACCTTTCCGCTCTCCACTCGCCTCTTCCAACTCTGCTCTCACTCGCACTATCCGCTCCATCGCTTTAGCCACACAGCGCTCGTACGACTCAGTCAGCCCACTCAACCCACTCGACTCCACCTGTGCATGCAACCGCTGCAGCATGCGCGTCGCCTCATTACCCACCTCATCGACCACACAGACACAAGCCAGCTCCCACACGTACTCGAACCCACTCAAAGCGGACGGTGCACAACGGACAGTGTAAGTAAGAGAAGGGGAGGCTGAAACGAGAGGGAGTGAGGAGGAGGAGGAGGAAGGAGTGGTGGAATGAGAAGCTATCTTGCCTTCAGTACGATTGATAGATAGAAACAGAAGCTGGAAAAACATAAACCCGGACGGTGACAGTGTAGTGAACGGCAACAGTGGCACCAGCTGATGAAAGACGAGTGAAGAGATTGATGGATCGATGGACGGCGAAGCTAAAGTAGAAGTGAGAAAACAGAACAGTACATCACGACACTCCGGATCGAATGATGGTGGTGGTGTGGCGGCGGTGGCAATGATAGTGGTAGTGGTGTAAGTGGGTAGTGGTGATATGAAGTGTGACCACAGCAGTGCAATGGTGTCATAATCGATACTGAGTGTCTGACAGAACCGATACACGTAATCGAGGAAAAGGAGTCGCATTTCGAATGTTTTAGCAGCTGGAAACACGGTGGGAACACCGACAGGTTGGGCAGCAAAAGCCGACAACTCGCGGAAGAAAGAGGTGAGAAGTGCGTTGTCAGCGTTGAGGTATTCGATAACTGTACTGCGATCGTCCACACCGCTTGGACGACGAGCAGTGTTGGAGTGACGTGGAGTGGTTGTGATGGTATTGCTAGTGTTGATGGCTACACCAGCAGCCAGCAGCTGTTTGAAGGGAGAGGTGGGTTGGGTGGCAGAGGAGGAAGAGGTTAAGGCGGCAGAGACTGAGGAGGGCGTTTGTGGTATGGAGGAGTGGCCTGAGAATGTGTCGATGAGGTCGAACAACAGCCACAGTGCGTGAGGCACATTCCACTGTCGCTTCACGTTATCCACACAATGCAACAGATACGTTCGACGGAACGGACATGCAGCATCCGACAACAGCAACGCTTGCAAGTGTTCGAACACAGCCTGTCGCAACGAGTCAGCAGGCAACTGTCGTTCATTGAAGAGACGCCATAGAAAGTCCAGGCCACGAGCAGGCAGACTGTCGACATCGGTAGTGGTCGGTGACGGGTCGAAGCGACAGTAGGTGTGATCGTGCTGTGTTGGTACGTGTAAGTCCATGGCAGCAGCGACAACACAGCGGACGAGTGCAACGAATTGTGCATCCATCTCACTGACAGTGACACTGGTGAGTCGATCGAACAAATGTTGCAATCCACTCAACGGCAGTACAGTGATGACAGCAGTCATACAACCGTACACCTGTGCTGCCACAGTCTCATGCTTGCCACGTGTCGCAGCCCACATGCAGTCGAGCTGCTGTGCACTGATGCACTGCTGCTGTGCCATACATCGCAGCAGTGACATACTACGTCGCAACAACTGCACGTGCAGCCCTTCACCGAACAGTGTCTCAATGACAGCCGCCTTTTGCAAGTATCGTGTGTAGGATGGAAGCAGCACGAATGGTGATGCCACCGGTCGACTGTAGGGTGGACTGGAGTGATCCATCAGTGGTCGCACGAGTGGACCGTGTGATGATGTCAGCGAGAGGCGCCGCTCTTGTTCGACTTCTGTTAGTCGTTTGATGTGTGATAGGCCGTGTATTCGTTTTTCGAGTGATGCACAGCGCAGGAGGTAGAGTGAGAAGTCGGACTCGAAGCGTTCCATGTGTGAGGCGAGTGGCAGTGTGTGTTGACCGACGGCCAGCAGTGTGCAGAGTGTGACGACCTCGCTCACTTGCTGTTTCGACTCCCTCTGCAGCTGTGCGTCGGTGAGTGACAGCAGGTATGCCATCAGACGTGCCACAAACAGTGGCACGAGGCGCATCTGTATATCAGCAGCCGTCTTAGGGATGACTGCATGCAGACCGAGCACGTCGCGAATAAACAGCAGTGATGGCCTATCGCTCAACTGCTGCAGTGCTGCTTGCTCGGTCGGGGTGAGGATAACACTGTCAGCAACAGCGGACGGACGACAAAGGAGAAAGCGATAGGTAGTGAGAGGAGCGACAGGCAAGGAAGAGAGGAGAAGATGGAAGCCGCCCTGTTGACCGAACAGATTCAGCAGTTCCCGGTAGTACAACCCATCACACTCCGGTCCAAACCAGCGACTGAACGAACGAGGAAGGTCGGAGAGGAGGAAGGACGGTAGTGGAGTGGAGGAAGAAGAGAGTTTACGGAGTCGACGAGGTTGAGATGGGGTGGTAGTGGTGGATGGCTGGCCGGTCGTCTCAGCGGTAGAAGTACTAGTTGTGTTGGTGTCATCCATGGCAGTGGCAGCGTCTGTTGCATCGTTCGCTGCTTCCTCCACTGTCTCCTCTGCAGTTGCCACAGGGAATGCGAGCGACTCTCTCCGCACTCCACCAGGCAGCATCGTAACCTGCCAACCCTCCTCTCCAGCCGCCTTCCGCCTCCACCACGCCACATCTCTGTACTGCGCATACTGATCCCACTCCACCATCAACACATGCTCGTCACGCGCTGTCGTGATGGTAGCACGGGCAGTGTGCGGCGGTGGTCCAGGTGTGGTGGAGGGCGGAGCGGGTGAGAACGGACGGCTGACGACAGTGAGAGGTGGCGGTGGTGTGCGAGGCGAGGTGGGTGTGCCTTTGGTGGTCATATCGACGTCAGTGGTCGTGTGAGCGCCCGGTTCGCTGGTGTCCCACAGCGATGGTGTCATGTCGTCCGTGTGGTCGTCATTGTCGCTGTAGACGGCATCGTTGTCGCTCTCTTCACTCACTATCTCCTCGCTGATCACGTCCTCTTCGCTCTCACCTTCTGCCTCGTACGCTGCGTCGGCGGAGGGTTTGTTGGTCGAGAGACGACGTTTGCCCAGTATGCTTTTCAGTGCACTCATTGCATCCGTTGATGCCACCAGTGTCGGCATCACAGCGCTGTCACGCTTCTCCCCACTGGCTGCAGACAATGCATTCGTGCTTGGTGCGGCGGCGATGTTAGCGGATATCAGCTGCGGCCGCTCAACCTCCTCCACCTCCACGTGCTCCTCCTCCTCCTCCTCCTCCTCTGCTTTGTCCTCCACCGTTGAGACCACAGCCAGCTCGTTGACCCAGCTGCCAGCATGTATGCGCTGCCACGCATCATTCCACTTGAGCAGTGTCGACCACACATCAATCACCACAGCGCGTGCAGCACCGTCCACCACACCGTACACACTGCACCCAAACAACACACTATCACGCAATGCACTATACACACGCAACAAATCAAACGCATGCACAGCACGCTTTACACCACCACCACCGCCACCACCACTACTGCGCACCAACCCACCACCCATCCCTGCACCACTGGCAGCATTGAGGCCTGTCAGCTCCACATAGCGCTGCAGGAGGAGGCGGACGGATTGGTTGAAACCTGTGTGGATGAAATAGTCGGTAAAAGGAGTGAGTGGGTGCGGTGGTGGCTGTGTGGAGTGCAGTTCGGTTGATGCGACTGCCATGTCGTGTTGGAGTGTGTCGGCGAGGCCTGTGACGTATTGTGGGTGTTGTGCGGTGAGGCGGTCGATGGCAGTGAAGGCTGCACGGATGTCGGCTGGTGAGGTGGAGGTGTGGAGTGTGGTACGAGAGCAGTTGGGTGGGAGTGGTGTGGTGGGTGTGGTTGGATGGAGGCCGAATGAGGCGATGTGTGCGAGATAGTTGGCGCATGGTGGATGGACGGGCGGTGGTAGAGGAGGCGCCGTGACGGAATCGGTGGAGGCAGTCGAGGAGTTGGATGATGAAGGAGATGAGGATGCGGCGGCAGTGGAGGACTGCTCAGCCGAGCAGCCGAAAGTCAAATCGAAGGGGAGAGACATGCTGGGAGAGAGAAGAGAAAGGCGATTAAGCGAGGAGAGAAGGCTGTAGAGGTTGCCTTGTAATCATGGAAGAGAGCCTGCCAGGAATTGGAAGTTGCGCAGAGCCGATCTGCTATAATACAATGGGGACGAAGTTGGCAGGCGAATTGTTTGTCGAGCGACGTGAGTCGAGCTCGCAAGCAAGAACAAGGAGGAAATGACGAGATTGAGGGAGCGGAGAAAATTACAGCAGAAGCAGCCGATGATGTATGCGAAAGAGAAGCACCCAGCCCTCTTGGCGAATTTGCGGAGAAGAAGGAGACAGAGTTCAGACAGCAGCAGGCACAGAGGCAGGAGAATGTGGAGCATGATGACGCTGAATGAATGAATGTGTGAGTGTGATGAGCTGAGCTGAGTGGTTGTGTTTCAGGCTGCGAGACAGCGATTCGCGCCGTGTATCAAATGTGAATCAACTCCTCCTCAAGCATCAATCACAGCAACAACAGCAGAACGAAGAATTGCAGAAACAAGCAAAGTAGGCTAGCCAACTAAAACATCGTACACGTTCGATCAGATCAATCGATGTATCACAGTCGATCACAGCAGCAGAGAGACGGCCGGCCGAGACGATTGCAGCCATCTCAACAACGATCGCTGATTACTGCTGCTGCTGCTGCTGCTAGGTTGTAAAAGCATTACATCCTCCCACCTCTCCCCTCCCCCCTTCCCGTTCCCATTCCACTGATTCACATCGACTGCTCGAGTGAAGCGTCTGTCGTGAGTGAGTGCGTCCAGGCGACCCGGCAGTCTCCTGGCTTGTTCAACAACACCATGATACTCAACTTCCCACACTGACACCTTCCACTCCCAATCCCCAACTACAACCCCACTGACCACTCATCCACTCCACCCCCTCCTCCCAACCCCTCCCCCAATGTACAACTTCCTCAACAACCTCCGTCATCGCTTCACAACCCACGAACACGAAAACCTCAATGGTCGACACACCAAAACGTACGACAACAACGACACTTACGATGGAGAGTTCGTTCACGGCCTCCGCCACGGCCAGGGCGTCTACACACATCACATCGGACACAAATACGACGGCCAGTGGCACAACGACCACCGGCACGGCATCGGAATGTTCACATACGCCAAAGAAGCAGCAGCCGGCGGCGGGGTAGGCTGGTCGGGCACCTACGACGGACAGTGGTGCGACGGAGAGAAGCACGGCAGAGGCTGGTTTCTGTTCGTCAACGGAGACAAGTATGAAGGGCAGTGGTACCGTGGCAGGCCGCACGGGTTCGGCATTCACAGCTATGCCAGCAGGGACAGGTATGAGGGGCAGCACAGCGGTGGGTTGATGCACGGGTATGGTATATACTATCATGCAAACGGAGATTGTTTGATAGGGAGGTGGCGTGAAGGGAAGCAGGATGGACCGGCGGTGTGGACGAGTATTGAGGGAGTGAGACGAGAGGAGCGGTGGAGAGAAGGCAGACGAGAGTGGCAGAGTGGAGCGGTGAGAGAGACGGATCCGGGGCTGGCAAGGCAGGCAGCGATGGATGTGTTGGAGGAGATGATACAAGTGGATGAGAAGGAAGCAGAGTTCGAACGACGACAGGCGGCGAGGAGACTGGAAGAAGAAGAGAAGAGAAAGAGAGAAGAGATAGAGAGGTTGCGACGACTGAAGCACGAACAGGAAGAGAGGGAAGAGAAGGAGAGGATAGCACAGCAGCTCAGTCAGCTGATTAGTTTCAAGCCGCTGGCAGAGGAGGGACAGGAAGAAAGGAAAGAGGAGGAGACGAGGAGGAGGGAAGACTCGCCCGACACACCCACCACTACACTGAATCACGCAGAGGATAGCAGCGTTGAGCCAACACTACCTGCGCTCAAGCTTCCACCATCCGCCCCGCCGCCTCTGCCACGCAACCCACCCACACCTCGCAATCGACTCAGCGTGACAGAAAACATCGTGAATGGTGTGACGCAACCACCTGACGCAGCGAGCGGTGGTGTTTCGCTACCAGTTGCAGCGAGTGTGACAGTGGACGAGTCAGCCAAGAGTAGTGAGGAAGTGAAGCAGAGTGCGGAAGTGAAACACGTAGAGACAGTGGAGGAGACGGCGGAGACAGCGGAGACAGCACAGACATTAGCGGAGGTGAACCACACAGTGACAGATGCGGCTGCTGAGCATGGGGAAGTGGCCAGTAGTGATGGGAATGAGGACAGCGCGAAGGAAGCCACAACGGCGGATGCGGCACCGACAGCATTCGTGCAAGACGCGGTACCACCAGTGATTGTTGTGGATGGTCGGAGTGAGCATGTCACATAGAATGCTTTACGACTGTTTTGCCAGTACTGAGTTGTTGTAACAAGCGTCCAAGTTTGTATGTGTGATGGCGATGGTCAATGCACACATCCCAACCACTCCCCTCCAAACCACCAAACACATCACAACACCACGCAGCACAGTCCCCAAAAAAACAAGCAAAACACACACACAATTTGACGTATCTTACAACATCTCCTCGCGCTCATACCACACACTACCAACACTCTCCACAGGTCAACTCAAACCTCGCAAACATATCTACACTCATCTCATCCCTACTTGACTCCTTTCATTGATCCATTCAATTGCCATGCTTGCTGTTTAGATGACACCACTGTTGCTGTGGACTGGTTTGCCCTCAGTGTAGTCACTGGCCTTGTACGGCACGTTGCTGTTGTCGGTCACTGGCACAGTACTGGTTGCACTGCCAGTGATACCACCACTGACCGGTGCACCACCAGTCGTGCTGCTGTGCGTATAGTTGGGGTGCTGACCGCCCACATACTCGCTGCCACCCAAAGCAGTACCAGTGTGGTGAGTGGTGTGGTGAGTGGTGTGGTGAGTAGTGGTGGTGTGTGTGCCAGCAGTGGCATGAGTGGCTGCCAGCGACTTGCGGTGAGCAGTGCAGTTGGTGCACGTGCACTGGCCCGGTGGACACGCACACGCACCAGACTTCTGAATACAGCCACAGTTCTGCATCGTGGAAGTAACCGGTGCACCGATAGCGTTGGTAGGGTTCACCATACCAGCCATGCCCACACCCGGGTCAGCCACACCGCCTCCGATGCCGGTAGTGCCGACGGGTGCGGTGTATTGGTGTGTGGAGACACCGATGTTGATGCCAGGGTTAAGTGACGTGGCAGCAGTGGTGCAGCCACGGCAGCTGCACTGGCCAGCACCGTGTGAGCACTTGCCACCGTTGCGTGTGCACTCGCACTGTCCACCCAACACCACAGTACCACCGAGCGGTCCACCGAGGTTTGATGCCACGACCAGTCCGTCACCGGTTGCGCCACTGGGTAGTGTGTGGTGGGCTGCTGCCACGGGTGCTACGGCCGGTCGTGCTGCTGTGGTGGTGGTGGTGTGTGTGGTGGTGTGGGCGGTGGCAATAGGAGCGTGATGTGTTGTTGTTGTGTGTGAGTGTGTGCCTTCGTTGATGGTTACACCGTTGGTTGGGTGGCCGAGTGTGGCGACGTGGCCGCTGGTGTGTGTGATGGGAGCGGACGGGTCATCCTTGGCGTAGTGGTTGGTGGTAGTGGCGGGCGAGCGAAGGTCTGACAGCGGAACAACAAACAGACAACAGAAATTGATGAGTGAGTGAGTAAGTGAGGCGACGTCGACGAGACGAACCAGGAATGGTAGAGGCGTCATGTGAGACAGCGCAGCGTACCAGACATGCTCAAAGAAGAGGGGACGAAACAGAGAACAGTGAAAGGCGAAGCTGATAGACTCGATGCGGATTAGCTGATTGTCGAACGAAAAGGATCGATAAGTTGAGCAACGATTGAAAAGTGAGGAGAAGACGACGTCGACGCTTGATCGATGTACGTGGAAAGTGCTGATGATGTGGCTGTGGTACGACAGTTGTTTGTTGATAGATAGCAGGTGCTGAGTATATGGAGAGACAAGAGGTGACTGACTGTATAGATAGTGTGCACAGAACGTGAATGGTATCCAGCAGTATGGTAGTAGTGGCCACACGCTAACGTTCAGCTCAGCTCGTTCGATACCTTTTAGTTCTGTTGATTTCACCGTACTTCCGTCACAGTCGGCAGTTCAAGTGTGTGACATCAACAACAATCAATCTTCTTTTGCAACTGCCACATCGACAACGATCTCTGCCACATCACCTCCACAGCAACGCATCGTCCTCGCTCACCAAAGACGACCATATCAACGACCGGCAGTGCTTATCTGGCGAATCGTCTCGACAATGCTCACGTCTTGTCCTACGCGTTGTCTGTCAAGACAGGGCTGGATTGTTGGGTAGCTAGCTGGTTCGGTTGCGTGTGCAATGCACTCGAGACAAATAACGATGTTGTAAGCTTGGCTGTGTATCACTCAACTGTGCGTGACAGCGATCTACACCAGCAAATGCACACTACAGCGCTCACAAACTGTACAAGCACAAACAACCAAACACTTCGCCCCCGCAGCACAGACGCACAAGCGCTCATTTCACTTGCAACCATCCGCCGCTCCAACACTGCAAAACCAACGACACATCCAAATCCACACAGTCCACACAGCCAAATCACACACTCACCTCCTCCTCGTCAGCGCCAACCCACATACCACTTCCACCTTCTGCACTCGGCCTCCCTTACATGGGGTGAGGGTTTGTGGCAGTGTGGTCGACAGTGTTCGACACACCCACATTCTGTCCAGGGTTGACGGTCGTGGCAGGCGTGGCAGCACCGCGGCATTTACCCGTGCACACACCACCCGGACACTCGCACTGTCCTCCCAACACCACAGCACCACCCAGCGACCCACCCACACCCGTCGGTGCACCCGTCACACCACTGTGCAGCGGTCCAGCATTGACACGCGGTGCAGGGCCAGCAGCGCCCTCCATCCCCACTATGCGGTTCTGGTGGCTCTCCCCCACGACTGGGATGGGTGTGGGGTTGACGAGGTGGTGTTCGAGGCCCGTGACGTAGTTGCCTGTTTTGACGATGCGGTCTGTGCCGGTTGTGTCCTCGGCGCCTGTGACGCCTGTGTTGGCGTTTGTTGTGGTGGCGGCTGGTTTGTGTGTGTTGTCGTGTGTGCCGGTGGTGTGGTGGTGGGCGCCGCTGTGGTGAGCATGAGTGGTGGGGACTTGTGTGGTGGTGGTTGTGGTCTGTTGAGTAGTGGTGGTGCCTGCGTGTCGAGAAAGCAGAGAGATGAGGTGGGAGCGACGAGTGGATGACGGCCGAAGGTGGGAAGCGAGCAGCGGGGGTGACAGAAAGAGTGGACAGAACAACAGAACAGAACAGCTGGTGAGTGAAATGCGAACACTTCATATGCTACGTCGCTCGATAGCTGATCGATTGCATGGTTTTGTATGCTGACTCATCGTGAAACGAGGTAAGAAGAGGAGATAAACGAAGTACGCTGAGGGCAGTTAAAAACGCAAGTGATAGGCAATGATACAATTGAAGTGTTGAGGTAAAAAGCTTAGCAATCTAAGTAGAACAATTGAGTATGAAGCGACGACGTGGCAGACGATGTCGTCCAAGAGACATGTTGTCGAGAGAGTCAGGTGTGTTGAAGGCGTGAATGAGTTAGCAGTAGTCGTGGACAATGAGATATGTTGGTTAGTTGTGAGTGGCGATACCTTTCAGTGGTTGTTGTGTGGTTTCACAGTCGGCTGACGCATACGGCTGATATATCGTTCGAGTGCGAGTGCGGTTAGTCCACGCTCCATACATCCAATCTGTCCACCATTCATCGGCTGAACTGAGACCGATGTGCAAACGATGTCAGACCATGGGCAATGACTGCCATGCTGCAAACCACCTTTCATTCCTGCATCTCACTCCCACGTGTCATCGTCTCACACTTTACCTCCATCATCCATCGCCGCACATCACGACACGTCACTTTCTCTCGAGATGCAACAAGTGCTTGCGTCACTCGCTGCCTAGCCCTGCCATCACCTTACCCAGCCTTGCAACCGAGGACACCTGCGTGCTGATCCAACATTCACCTCACTCCTCATCCCCACCATGTCATCCACCACTCTGCCCACCATCTCCACCATGACACTGCCCACCCCCGCTCGCACATCCTTCTCCACACCTGCCGTCATCGAAGACTATCGCATCGACGAGCGCTGTCAACCATACACAAAACCTGGTGCCGTCGGACTGTCACAACAGAACGACACACATCATAGGACACGCAGGGTAGCTCTGTCGCAATGTGTTATGTGTTACGGTTGTCTCATGCGATGGTGCGTACTGTTTGGCTTGTTTCTGCTTCCAGTGTGTCTGTTCCTGCTCCGCCACCTGCTGCCATCGCCTTGCCAGCATACAAACACACCAACATCGAGGAGCAGGTCAGCGAAACGCAAACACACCACGCACCGATGTAGTGTGACAAGGCCGTACTGACCAAACTGACTCCGCTGCTCTGTCGTTGTGCTGTTTGCTTCACGGTGCATAGCGATGGACTCGCTCTCAACGTGTGCTAAAAGATACACTGTCATCACTCAACGCCGCTCTTCAGTCGTCCGAGACCAAGTCGAGTACTCTCGATCTCACAACCACTGTTCCTGTCACGAAATCAGCACTCTCCAATACATCCACTTTCACAGTTCATCATGCATAGAGACATTGCTGCTGCACGTAATCACCGCAACGGGTGTAACAGTTTTGTACTATTATTGTATATAGATAGAGCAAGTTGCATAAATCAAATGCAGTTATTGTTTGCTTGCTCAACCACTAGGCTCGTCGTCTGCTTCCTTTCCACCTTCGGCCTTCTTCTCCTCTTCTCTCGCACCTGCACTCACACCATTCTGTTTGCCATCATTCCCAGCACCCACCCCTCTCTCCACCTGTTGCTGTATGAACTCTCCATACCTCAGTCGGTCGGGCTTGCCACTGGGCACATGATGGCCACCACTGTGCACAACAACCTCCACCGCACTCTCGTCAAAACATCCAACCAACTCACGACTCGCCTCAATCGCAATCACTCTATCCTGCTCACCCATCACATGCATCACTCTCACACCACCACTACCACTACCACTACCACCACCCCTACCTATCACCCACCGACGTGACAGATACAGTGTGTCGCGCAGTATAGGGTCACGTGGTATGAAAGCAGAGAAGAGCAGTGCAAAATGAATGGTACCCAGGAAACTATAGTCAACAGAACACAACTCGCGCATCACTTCACTATCACTCCACCTACCAGCCTCACCACCCAGCTCTATCATTGGTCTGTTGTGGGCCTGGGCTGACTGCCACAGGGTGCGCAGTTGGAGGAGGAGTGAAGTGAATGAGGCGCCCTGTGAGAAGCCCAGGAGGCCGTTGTAGGGTTGTGGTGCTGTGAGACAGAGGTGTTGGATGTGTTGAATGGATTGGCGGAGGCCTGTGTATTGCCCGGTGGGTTGGCCGGGTGGGTTTGTGCGCCACCATGTGAACTTTGCACCGGGTGTGCTTGACTCGTCTGCGAAGATTGAGTCGCCTGGCTGGAGCTGATGGGGCGCTTCGGCGTAGTCTGTGGAGGTGTGTGAGCACAGATGAGCAGCGGTTGTGAGAGGAGCTGAGATAGAGTGGGAGTGGTTGGTGGATATGACATCAGAGGGTGTGAACAGTGTGTATGCTGACCGAAAGCAGCCAACTTCTTTAGCTTGCTCCTGGTCGAGGAGACAGTATGCACAGGACACACAATGAGATGAGTGCTATGGCGAGAGCCGAGTCAGGGAGAAATAACTCGTTTCAGTGTGTGGTGGACCTGAGTGCTGCTGTTCTGCCTTTGAACGTGCTAGCGGATTGGCAGAAGCCATGGATGCACAGGATACGCAGTGGTGGATTGACACCATTCACTGCCGGTGATATGATACTCATGGCGGAGCCAGCAGGGCAGCTGCTTTATGAAAGCGAGGAATGGCACAACGACACCAAAGGTGATGTGGCGGCGACGCACGGGCGCAGGGACAGCAAAGGCAGAAAGACTGTCGACAGTGTACGATGCTCAGGCAACTGAGTCTCCGACGCTTTATAAAACAACACGCATGCGTTCAGCATCAATCAATCATTGCAATGAAATGCACGAGACAAAGCACGAGAAAGTATGCGATGTCATGTATGTGGGTCGAATGAATGAAATGAGTGTGAGAAGAGGCTGTTGTGTGAGAGTGAGTGAGTCCCCAGCTGCGCTTTGTACCTTCTTTGGCTGAACAGCTGCTGTTGGACTGACTGTGTGTGTCGTTTGATAGTAATTCGTGATAAACTGCTGCTGGCCGCGTGCCGTTGTCTGATGCTGCCAGCTGTCTCCTGGCTGCTGTCCATTCCACGACACGATCGTCTGTCCATCCCACCAACCCAGACGCTCAAACCCACACCTCCCACACAGTGGCCACCAAGTTTCTAACCTCCCCAACCACTGCGCTTTGACACTCTCTACTCATCAGTCAACAGCTCTCTATCTATTCTATTCACTCGTCTGTTTATTGACTCACCCATTGCTGCTGCTCCACTTCCCACTTCACATCACACACTCTGCGCACACTGCCACTCTGCAGCGTTCATTGCAACCATACCATACCAGTCGTGGCGCCACTACACCACACCACACGGTCAACGCTTTGATAAATTATCAGGCTGCTTCTCTCTGCCACTAAACACACACAAGCCTCCCATCCGCCACAGCAGTCAACTGAGCCTTGTGTGGTTGCAGCAGGCTAGAACCATCCATCGTTCACCTACTCGAGCCGCGCCCTTGCCTCCGTTCCTCGCCGCCCGGCCCGCCCTCCATCCCTTCTGTCCTCTCTTTCCTGTCCCCTCCCAACCCAGCCATGTCTTCTCACTTCACTCTCGGTCCATCACCTTTCGATGCCGAGCACACATCTCTCGTCCAACGCCTCACTTCACTGCACGACGAGATCGGCCGACTGACCGCCGAAGCCACCTCCGTCCAACAACAGATCGAGGACACACTACACAAAAAACAAGGCTGGGAAAAAGACGAAACAGCACGACTACAACGCGAAGAAGAAGAAAGAATCAGAGTGGAAGAAGAAGAGAGACGACGCAAAGCAGAGGCAGAGAGACTGGAACGTGAGAGACTCGAGCGAGAGAGGCTGGAAAAGGAGAGACTCGAGAAGGTGCGACTTGAGGAGGAGCGAGTGGAGCGTGAACGATTCGAGAAGGCAGAACAGGAGAGGATAGCACGTGAGAGAGCAGAGACAGAAGCGCGGCTCGAAGCTGAAAAGGTAGCGAAACAAGCCGAAAAAGAGCGATTGGAGCGTGAATGGCTCGAACGTGAAAAACAAGAACAACTGATCCGTGAAACCAATGAACGTAAACGCAAAGAAACAGAAGCTGCACTCGCTGCCGCCTCGGCTGGCGTCATTGCAGCACAGTCACATTCAGCTACAGTGGCAGCAGCCGGTGGTGCATCCGAGGCACCGAAAGAGCTGCACGTTCGAGCGAAGGCACTGTACGACTTGGATGGTGATGAGACGAATGATGAGCTCAGTTTTGTGACGGGGGATGTGTTTACGGTTAGTGGTGAAATGAATGGCTGGATGAGTGCACGACACGAACGGACAGGGAAAGTCGGACTGGTGCCATCCAACTACATACAAATCATCGAACAACTGCCACTCACAGCCACCACTGCAGCAGCAGAGACGAAAGAGGCAACAACAGAAACCAAAGAAAACATCGCTACACTCACACCCCTCACTACTACCACCACCACTACCACCGCCACCACCACTACTGGCAAGGCAGGTGCAGCAGTGAAAGGCCGAGGTAAAGGTGAGAGTGTGATAGCACTGTTCGATTTTGCAGGTGAGAACGATGACGAAATCAGCTTTGTCGCCGGTCAACGACTGTGGAAGACGGGTGAAGTGAACGGCTGGTACATTGGCACCATTGATGGCAGTGACAGGGTTGGTATCTTCCCATCCAACTTTGTCGAACCTGCCAGCACTGACTCGACTACTGACAAAAGCATCGCTGACAGCGAAGAGGTGAGTGGTGGTAAGATGTATGGTGGTGGTGTGTCACCCAACTCGTCGGATAGGGATGACATGTATCAGCGTGCTATGCCACTGTCGGCCGCTCCACCACATGTTTCACGTACTAAATCCACTGCTTTTGCTGCAGCAGAAGTTGCCACACTGGCACAGATGGCAGCCGACAGTCAAGCACCCGACACACCACGCACATCGATCGGCGGTGGCCGACCCTCTCTGCCTGCCGCAGGTGTGGCAGTAGGTGGAGTGGAGCCGGATGCGATTGCACTGTATCGCTTTACTGCTACATCAAACGATCAGCTGTCATTCGACAAAGATGCTAAGCTGCTGATTAAAGCTACATTGAATGGGTGGTATGTGGGTCAGGAGATAGGACGTGAAGCGTTAGGTATCTTCCCTGCGAATTATGTTCAAAAGATAGAGAAGAGTGAGGCGGTGAGTGCGGCAGCTGTAGTGAAGGGTGAGGAGAGTGGTAGTGGGAAGGTGGGTAGTGTGGTGGTGGACGATGACAGTAACGGAAGTGAGCAATCGTACCGCTACCAACAACGTAACACCACACTCGACACACCTCTGTCCTCCACTGCCACTACCACCACCATACCCACCACCTCTACCACTGCCACCACACAACAGACCACTGCTGCCAGTGAAGCCAGTGTAGTGATCGGTCGTGTCACTGCACTGTACGACTTCCACTCCACCACAGCAGAGAACCTGTCATTCAACAAAAACGACGAGATTGCTGTCGTCAAAGAAATCAAAGGCTGGTGGGCCGGCAGTGTGGTGGGACGTGAGGGGAAGCTGGGCTTGGTGCCGAGTAATTACTGCACTGCGCTGAGGCCTGAGCCGGCTGTGGCGGGTGGGTTGGGTGCGGTGGGTGGACAGTATTTGGTGGGTAGTGCTAGTGGTGGGTTGGTGAAAGAGATGAAGGTTGAGCAGGTGATCACTGTTGGACAGGGACAGGGACAAGTTGGACAGTCGCCAGCACTCGTCAGTTCGACTACTACTCAGGCAGCACCGATCAGTAGCGGTATCACCACTGCGTCTGTGTCCAGTCCGTCGGCTGCTCGTATGTCAGGTGGGTCAGCTCCTCCTCCTCTCTCAGCTAAGCCTGCTTTGTTGTCTTCTCTCGCCACACAAGCGAATGGCAGTCAACACAACCTGCTGAGCGGCAGCCGACCATCGCTACAGCCCGTGCAGTCCACTCAGACTGTGCAGTCTGCTCCTCACTCGATCTCACAACCCATCGCTGTCATCGAACCAACCGCCACGTCAGCCACATCCAACGGCACCACTAGCATGATCACTACTGCTACTACTCCCGCCACTGCCTCCACACCTGCCCTCACTACAACACACTCACCACCCATCGTCGTCGCCGCACCCAACACAACCACCCACACCACCCAACCCACCACCACCACCACTACCACCACCGCCTCATCCGCCACTCCAGGCATCGTAGCAGCCGCAACAGCCGCCCAATCCGCCTTCGTCCGCCAACCAACCGACAAAGTCGCCATAGCCGAACACGACTGGGAAACAAGCGAGCGTGGTGAACTCAGTTTCAAGAAAGATGATCGCATCATCGTGACACGAGAGAAGAACGGGTGGTTCACAGGGTATGTGGAAGGTACTGCCAAGAAGGGTATGTTCCCGTCTACGTTTGTGCGTATGTTGCCAGCGGAGGGTGGTGCCAGTAGTGGTGAGAAGGTGGGTGCTGCTGTGCCGTCGACTGTTGTGGCGGCTTCGATTGCTCCGACTGTTACGAACACACCATCCACGTCTCGTCCGCCTTCACCCACACACTCACATCACTCACATCAGCCGAGCATCTCCCTGTCGTCCAACTCTGCCAACCAGCAACCACTCACCGCACCCACCACCACCACCTCCGCCTCCTCTGCCGCCACAGCCGACCCTTCCACCCACCCTGCACTCATTCAACTCGAGCGAGGTGTGCAAGTAACAAAGCTCGACAGTCACGGCTATCCGAAAACAACACGTATGTTCATCGAACGTGAAAAGCTCAGTCGAGGTAAGCGAGGAGAGTGGGTGATACGTTGGGATACCAAGAAATTCAACAAGCGGGAAGCACAACTGACACTCGCCAAGTGTCGTGTGAAGAGAGGGCTGAGGTCACAGCAGAGTGGTGGCAGTGGTGTGCAGAATGCGTTTACTGTGCTGAGTCCGTTACGTAATTTACAAGTGATATGTGCGAATGAGGGTGACAGAGAGATGTGGATGGATGCGTTTGCTGTGTTGAATGTTGAGTTTGTGGATGAAGGTACGAGTGGTACGGCCAGTCGAGAGCCGAGCATGAAACGGGCTACCACACCTGCACCTGCCACAGCAGTGACAGTGGTGGACAGAGAGGAGGTGGTCAGCATACACGATGTGCTGGCACAGGGCCCACCAGCCAACGAATCGCATGTGAAGGTCGGTGATGGGATGGTGACGATGGCAGGCACCAACAAACCAGTCACAACAGGTATGGTCGTCGCACACCAACAGCCCATGCAACAACACATACAACAACAAGTGCAGACAGTACAGCCACAGCGCTTCCAGCAGCAGACAGCAACCGGCAATGCACGAATCGTCCAAGCACTGTACGACTTCGGTAGTGAAGCAGAAGACCTACCTATGGTGGCCGGTGACCGCATCGAGCTGATGGAAGCGAACCCTGACGAGCAGTGGTGGCGTGGTCGTAATTTGACAAAGCCAGGGAACAGAGTTGGTATGTTTCCACGATCGTATGTGTCAGAGTTGACGGTTGAGCCGGTGACTGTGCTGAAGCCTATTGCGAGTCATACGAGTATTAGTTCGATGTCGGTGGGTGGTAACAATAGTCGACCGTCGTCACGTGCATCCATGAATGGTGCTGTCACCTCACTACCTACTACTGCCACCACTGCTGCTACTGCTGCTGCTCCTACCAGTTTCACGCCTATTACCACTATTGCGCCACCGTCGTCGTCGCTCGCTGCTGCTGTGGGTGGCGGTCATAGTAAGGTGCGTGCGCTGTATGATTTTGAGACGGATTTGGTACAACATCCGAATGATTTGCCGTTCAAGCAAGGGGAGGTGTTGACGCTGTTGAGCAAAGATAATGAGTGGTGGACGGGTGTGGATAGTCGTGGTCGAAAGGGTATGTTTCCTGCAACGTTTGTGAAAGAGATGGTGTGAGAGATGTGGAACAGTGTGAGAGTGATGTGTTTTCTTGTGTGGGTTGAAGTGTATGATGTGATAGGTAGTAGTGTTGTGTGTTTGTTTTTGTTTTTGTGTGTG
>Ga0115846_100581_pt1 | contig 18603 bp, 18 predicted proteins | sample InSIn5gowninarea_2_FD_83860 | JGI IMG/M metagenome (GOLD analysis project Ga0115846, IMG submission 83860)
CTAGACCTTCACTCAAATACATCTAGCAACTCCACTTGCCCCTTACAAAACGTGCCGTGGAACATGCTCAGAAAAAGTTCAGCACTATCTTCAACGACCTGCAGTATGGTGCAATTCTCTCCGTTTGGCAGCCGATGAGAAATTCTTCGAAGTTGTGGGGGAGGAGATGGTGAATATAAAACAACGGAAAGAGGACGCGCTAGAAGAGCCCGGTGATGAGATCAGCAATGTCGTTCACGTGAAATTGATTGCGTTATCTGATGAGCTTGACTGTCTAGTTGGACAGGCGGACGTGATGGTAGAGATCGCGATCGATGCAAGGGTAGAGCGGTATACAAATATGGCATGGAACAGGGCAGTGGCGGGTGGTCTGCTAGACCGGGAGGCGCGGGCAACAGATAAGGCTACATGAGCAGGTCATGCTGCGGGCGATAGAAAGCGAAAGATACAAATTTTCACTCATGTGTACGGTGGGCCTGAACTGTCCTACAGTCTATCATTGTCGCGCCGTCGCGGTGTAAGTCGTGCACGCAGTTTGAAGCACCCAGTACCGAGCCGTAGAAATGGTCATACTGTCACAGCGTTGATTGAGGTAACTAACATACGCGCATTCTATTAAAGCTCTACCAGATATCTTGCGAAGACTGTTATATTGTAACGTACCCTGAGGGTAACACTACATTACTAAAAGATGGGGTAGTAATATCAAATCAATTCAGCTTCTAACTTGGCCCTACATCACGGTAATGGCTAACGGGTATGAATAACAGACACAAATATAAGGTTTATTGATACTAGATGTTAGGCAGAGTTTATACTATAACTAACAGAGCGTAGTTAATAAGAGGTATCTCGAAGATCCATGCAGGAATAGGGGCCACAGTAGCTTTGCAGAATCTAGGCGCTTCAGCAGGTAGCTGCTTTATGGGAGAAAGTCCTGGTATATGCAACTAAACAAAACTTCGAGGCATTCGAGTTTTGTCAACGAAACGTATGCCTTCTAGAAAGAAGACTCTATATATTCAAAATTCTCTGGGATACTCAGTCACCCAAGTGCGAATGAACGACCGCAGAAACGTGATGTTGCTGGCGGATTCATAACTTCAATGTTTCTCTGCTGCCATAACAACGTCCTTATATTTTGTGTTAGGTAATTACGCATACACGCTGGGACTTTTCAATAATAGGAATTCAGTCATTCTTATTTCCACGTCGCCACTAACTACCGCAATGAGATGTATCGCATAAAGAGCTGCCCATAGGTTGATGTCAGCTCCTTTATGGAGCAGCAGTTTGTCGACTTCCAGCCACCCTAGCGTTAGCGTTGCACAGTTATCCATATAGATCATATCCCTTCTACGGGCTCATGACGAGTGACATGTCTTTCGTCCGACTCATTTTTCCAATTATAGTGTAACCCACAAGGCGATTGAACAAGCCCGAAAATCTCATCTGAGGCGCTAGTAGCATCAGAACTAACCAACTAGAATCCGATCCTCGCGTTGGACAAAGACTTTGGCCCGAAAAATTAGGAAAAGGCAGCGACATCACGCACGATAGTTTCATCACATAGTAGAAAAAAGGATTCCTCGCGCAAGTCGGATATCCATTTAGGCCTAGTCATTATTTCTATGTCTCGAGTATTGCCGATTTCTTGGTCCGGCGTATGCGAGCAGAGACAATAATACCATTGGCAAACTACTGTGGATGATGTGTAATTCTACAGTAGAACACTTATATAAGGAGGTCCGTCGCTACTAAGTAGCAATCAAGCAAGATATTGCAAAACTTGAATATTACGAAACCACAACAAACTCAGCATCAAGACAGAAATATGCGCACGCAAATTTTCGTTGACAACGAGGTATTAAGCCAGGCATCTGCAATAACAGAATTTCGATGGTTGCTAACTCACAACCTAAAGTATGTAGACGCTCAAAATAAAGAAACCTGGGCTATATGGACACCGGCGCAAAAATCAACGGTCATGCTAAAGTTCGCGGATCTGGTCGAACGGCATGCTGATGAGCTAGCTCTTTGGGAAGGCAAGTGTATGGGCCAGGCCATCTCCACCACAAAGGCTCTACACGGCATGTTCATTGCCAGCTTCAGATTTAAGTTCAGTACGGAAGTTATTTGTAATGAGTTTTAATACTTGAGTAAGATTACGCCGGATGGACTAACAAACTGAATGGGGAGCAATATCCAGTGCACGATGGCTTTTACAGGGCAGGTATTGTTCCGATATACCTAATCATGAGCTAACACTGTTGAAGGTTGTCCAGTTTGACCCTATCGGATTGTGTGCTAGGATTGGTGCCTGGAAGGGGGCGCCAGGATTTTTCGGCTCCAAAGTTGCTAGAGCTGTCGCTGTTGTATGTACCGTCATCTTCAAAGGATCAAAAAAGACTCCAATTGGCATTCTTCAACTTCGTGATCTTATCAAAGAGACTGGCTTCCCTCCAGGCGTCATCGATATTGTTACTGGTCCCGGCTCTACAGGAGCGATGCTTGCAAGTCACACGGACATCAACAAGATATCGTTCACGGGATCACTTGCTACTGGGAAAAAGATTCAGGAATTTTCTGCGAAGAGGTATGTTTAGATGCGTGGTGCTGAACGCCGACGCAAAAACTTACAAGACACAGCAATCTGAAACGAGTTGTCCTTGAACTCGGGGGAAAGTCCGGATACTATGTGGAGCCAACTATCTTCCTCAACCCCAGGGACAATGCTCGCATTTACCGCGAAGAAATTTTCGGCACAGTCATTACTATCAAGACTTTCAAAACAGAAGAGGAAGCTATCAAGATGGCTAACGACACATGTTTTGGACTTTCTGATAAGTCTTACTCTTCAAATGCCTAGGATGTACATGAACTGATATTTCATAGCGTGCATCTGTACTGCTTCGACGAGCCGTGCTCTCCGCATTACAAAGCAGACTGACACTGGCAGCGTCAACATCGAATCTTCTCAGTCCTTCAAAATCGGTGTCCCATTTGGCGGTAACAAGCAGAGTGGCATTGGACGCGAGGGTGAAAGGCAGTGGCTGGTGCATTTCGTTGAAGCAAAGACTATAAGCATCAAGTGAGTTTGATATGATAGGAACAATTCGATAGATGCTAACAAGAGTAGTATGAATGCTTAGATGAGGAAACACGTATCGTTGTGGAGATTCACAGATTGACCGAGGACTACCTTACCGTTAGCAGTTGGCTGGTATGCAGTTAATGAATGGGTTCAGTTAGTTGTGCTACATTGGTTCACATGGGTTCTTGTAATACTCAAATACGTAGTTAGCCTAAATACTTAGAAACATATAAATAAGTACCAAGTTAGGACAAGAAAATCAAAATACATCTAGTCGCAAGCCTTGTACGATGGATGTACACCAGCTTAACGCCTTATTCCGCTCAACGATAGGAATAGTTCCCAAAGCAACATTACCATATCTCGATACAGAGAGAGAAATAATATACGACCTATTCAATTCCGCCAAATGGGTCGCTTGTGCTAGGTTCAGCGAGCAATAACCAATCTTGGTTAAGGTCCATGTCTGAAAGGTACTGCCACTGTTGATTGTATCGGATGGGCTGCATTCCAAGTCCAAAATCAACATCTGATATTCCATTGAAAATATTTCCGTTCTCTTCATTCTCCAAACCTTGGGGCAACAGGTTAAACGCATTTTCTGATGGCTCTGGCAAAATTCTAGATGCATCCCAACCAGAGAACTCTGAAATGGTCATTGTGCTCCTCGCATACTCAATATCGGGGCCATTCGACACACCTCTAAAGGCTCTAGAGTTCATGTCTTTGGAAGAGTCGCCATGATTCACTGTAGTTGCTTCGGTCGGGGTCGTCGTGTTGTTAGGTGAACTGATGAAACCGAATTTGGTACCTGGTTGCGCTAGGATCTCGCCAAAGAAAGGAACTACGAGGCGATATCTGCATCCTGGGTAGATGGGGTAAGCAGGGTCTCGGGCACCCGATAACGCGCGTAAGACTTCCAGGCTTTGTCTGATGACTTTACTATCGTGACTTTTCGCTCTGTCGGTTAATATGCTGATGGTTTTCTCAACAAATTCCCAGTCTTGCTCGTCTCGATTGTTTGTGCTTCTGGAACCTTCATCTTCCATTCGAAATCTCGGACAGCCAAGTAGGTTGAGAGTTATCAACATTGCTGCTGAGAAGCCCATAAAGTCTAGAAGTGTATTTTCGAATAGAGACTGCTGAGATAGGAACTGGTAGAGCCTTAGTAGCTCCCTTGATGACTTGAGACACGCTATCCGGCTCATCTCATACATTGGAGTGGGTAGAGTTTGAGTAGAGCCTGAGCCAAGCATCAATGGCAGGTACAGATATTTCCGCAATTGTTGTATGTGTATCTGTATCAGGATCTTGTCTTGATCAATATCAGGGAAGAGCAATTCTGCTGGCTCCGAATGTTCCAACTGCAATGGTTTCCATATCTTTGGCATGGCCAGAACCAGGGCTTCGAGCTGCTGGTCAAGTTCAAGGACTAACGCTAGAGACGGCTCCCGTTGATCTTGTGTTCCAATCAAGAATTTACTGCAGACAGCGCCCAGCGCGGATTTGAAAAACCTAACATCTTCTTTTGCGTATTCGATGTTGCAACGAAATTCTATGCCATGCGGTACCCCCAGTATAAGGCTCAGAAATTGACTCTCGTAGTGCAGTAGTAGCAATATTCCACTTGCCATTGGCGAAGAGCTGCGGCGTTGCAAACCCTGCGCAGTGTTAGTAAAATGGACTTTATGTTCTCACAGAAACGCACGATTAATTTAGCAGATGCTAATCCTCTCTGAATGGCTAACCAAGCTCGCCTTGGTTGCCCAATGTCGCAATAATACTCGGAGAGCAGAAGTGAGCATTCGATTCCGGAAGGGGTGGTAGTATAGTCATCGTCGGATGTGATCAAAGTCGCAACTGGAGAGATCAAACTCTGTGAGCTCTTTCGGTCTGATCCAGTGCCTATGAGCAAGATGAGTACGCCAAGATCAGATGGTGACCCATGACGGACAACTCTCTTGCCCCAATCTACAAAACACTCGTTTGGAGGATGGGCAAGAATACGAGTGCGCCAGGTGATCCATCGTTGTTCGTTTTTTTGAAGCACGTCATCTAGCCTATCGCGAAAATTTATGCATTCCAACAACTTCTCTCGGGTATATTGGTCTTTGGAAGTCTTCGGATCAGTACAAGCTTTGCTTTCAGTATTCTTTTGAGTTCTTTCGCCACAAAATTTATTTTCTGTGTTTTCAACGAGGCCACTAGGAGTTGATGGACTACCAGAGTGAGAATTCCCATCATCTGTGATCTGGTCATTCACAGGAGCAATCTGCAGCATTTTAGCCTAGGCAAAAAGTGATACAAATTTTTTGAATACGCACTACATCGTTATCAAACAGTCGCATCAGAGGGGGTAGATTGGCTTCTGGTGAATTGTCGGGTGCCATAGGGGTCGGACACTGGACATCATCAGTGTAAGTCTGGGACTGATTCGTGAATGAATCGGTCTCCCGCTCTGCAAGAATGGTTTGAATAAGTGCCTCTAGTTCTGAAATCCGCTCTCGCAGGTTCTTTGTTCTCTGGGCTGACGTGTTTGCATTGTTGGGACATTGTTCAACGCAGGTGCTTCCTCGAAAGTGACATTCTTTACACCTTTCTTGGCCCGCAATAGAAATGCATTTCACCTTGCGCCTTCTACCTGTTTTCAAGCACGTCTTAGTTGCTTTAGCTAGCAATGATAAAGGCAGTGACACTTACACTCAGAACAGCTGTGGGTCCCTTTTCGCATCTTCTGCTTTAAAGGTCGGTTTCGGATGCGCCTTTCGGTCGAAGGAGTGATCATGTTTTTTTGTTTACTTTTTGCTTATGCTCGAATGAGCCGATTAAGTCTTACGGGAGAATTTGGTTGGAGCAAGTGATTAGGACGGGAAGATGTGGGTGGACTCTCTCAGGGGCGAAGGCGCATTCGTCCGAAATATTCGGACTTGGATCGATACGCTAGGCTAGACCGATTGACACATCTCGGCATTGTGCACGTGCGCCTTATGCGCCAATATTCTATATCTCCATATGATCGATATGAAACAAAACAGTTGTGTCTTGCATATATGCACAGTGATGTAAGCACTAATAACCTAACTATTAGTCTATCCGTGCCAAGGCTTAGCTTAGTAACAAGCTAAGTCAGCTGCGCTGACACTCGCCGCAGGCGAGTGCCGACGCTCCCAACGATATTACCGTCCCAACGATATTTTTTTGTACAAACCAGATATATTATCAGATAACTACTCAACCACGCCAGTTTTTATACTGATTTTCGTACGCTAGTAACCCAGCAGCACGCATTGACGCCCATACGCGCTGTAATTGCTCATGTACTGGTTGGTAAGCTTGGAAATGCCGCTTCTTCTTCATAATTGGTATGCCCTTCATCTTTGAATATTCAAATTTAAGCTGGCTTAACTCAGCTGTAAGCTTATTTTGAACCATCTTTCGTGCCGAGTGGGAGTAAATAACTCCCATTGAAGATTTGAGAATCGTACGAGTCCTTTGTTGGCGTGATCGCCGTGATTGTGCAATTGAAGTCATAGTGCGCAATTCACCAATTGCTTGGTCTCCAGCCACAGATATATTATACGCTCCAAACAGCGTACGTTTTACGTTCTCGCTAAGCTTCTCATTCTCTAGACAAAAGTCAATATTGCGCTTAAGTGTCCGGATTGTCAGAGGCGTGTTTAGCTCTGGTGGTGGTGGTGTTCCATCGATAGTAGCGTTGCTACTACTATCACTACTACTACTGCCAGTATCTTGGCAATCAGCGTCCCAATCAGCAAAATCTCTCTGTATGTTATTCTTGACGCGCTTAATATCCAATGGATATAATCCTGCGTCCCGCCAGCCTTTTTGTATCGTACGGGACTTAAATGTATAGGCGCGGATTGACTCGATAGCAGCCAAGAACTTAACCTTGTTAAAAGCTGTACAGCCTGTTCGGGTTGCATGATCAACAGCCTGCGCGTGCTAGTGCTTGTAGGGCTGGAAACAGCCTACATCAAGCGGTTGGAGAAAGTGAGATGTATGTGGAGGCAGGCGATAGGCAATAACCTTATGATCCTCAAGGACTTCTAGAAACTCTTGGGTGCAGTGTGAATCAAATCCATCGAACAAAAGCAGCCGATATACCCCTTGAATTTGCTTCTGGCTCTGTTTTACGAAGTGCTTTACCCACTCATAACTTAATTGATCGTTTGTATAGCCACTATCGCTATGCGCGATTAGATAGTTATCGGGCAAATCAGTGAAGTAGCGCTCAAGGAGCGCGTCGCCTTCAATGATAATCATCGGTGGGATAGCGTGGCCTGCAGCGTTGACGCACTCAGTTACAGTTAATGATGTGCGATCATCAGGCGTTGGCAAATAGACGCGGCGGCGAGGCTCAAAAGTAACAACCCACTGGTCTTTTCCGATCCCAATGCGAAAGCCAGTCTCGTCAAAGTTCTAGATATCTGATGGTGGGATGCCATGCGTCTGAATCAGGCTTGTGAAGGTGTTAAACCACTCTATGATAGAGTCTGAGTCATGCGCAAGTGCGCGATTGAGATTAAGAGATCTCTGTCGCCGTATGTGAAGCTCGGGTTGCCGTTTAAGCCATTGTTTTGCCCATCGCGAGCTTGCGGTTGGTGGAGGACCAGGACCATCATGAGCTTGTTGAAGAAGATAATTGGCACACGATACAATCATAGGCAGTCGTACACAAACGCCAAGTTCATCAAGGCGTGCGATATAATCGTATAGCGCTTGGTCTTGCGCCTTAGCAAGCTTATACGTATCAGAGGGACGCTTAGAGCGTGTTGGGCGGCCTTTTGATCGGGCGAGTAATCGCTGGTATGGAACACCGTATTCACGCGCAAGCTGCTTAAAATTGGGCTTTACAATATCTTTGATGGACTCTAAGATCTCTTCAATGCGATCATTAACTGAGATTTCTAATTGGGCCATTGTGGGGGATATAAGAATAGATTTGAGTGATGGAGTTGCAAAAAATATCGTTGGGACGGTAATATCGTTGGGAGCGTCGGCACTCGCCTGCGGCGAGTGTCAGCGCAGCTGACTTAGCTTGTTACTAAGCTAAGCCTTGGCACGGATACTTACCTGATGGGAAAACGATAGGCCGATCTCAACGGCAACCCCGCAAAGTCGGAAGCTCTTCCGGACGAGTCTAGTTCCAGCCTGCGTATTGTTCCAATCAGGTCACATGTCAATGGTTACATCTCCGTATGTAGACTGCATGAGCAGCATGCAATCGAAAGGGTCGAACAACATCAATAAAAAGGCAACTACAACCCCGATATTCCGAATCTGATCTTCTGCCAGAGACAAGATAAGGGCCTGCAACTTAATGAAACGTACCCCAACGCAGACTTGTTTATAACTGCTGATACAGAGACTACTACTACGCTTCTTAGTGGACTCACCTACTACCTACTCAGAAATTCAGTTAGCCAACTGGATGTATACATGTCCTAAATTATGAAATAAATCATTTCCACATATTGATGTTTTGATCAAAATGAATGAATAAATTTCATTTTCCACGTGTGACCCAGTGCGTATTTTGAGCAGTATTCGATTATATCATCAGTATACGATAACTATGTCAGATCCTCACAACTATTTACTAATCTTCGATTCCGCATTTTACTCACCACTATAGCAGCTTCAAGGGAATATTTGCAACGTATCCGTATTTTCGTCCCAGCCTTGCAAAACAAGCATGAGAAAGGCACACAAGCGAGCGGTAGGAAAGGGGAAACAGATGAGGCCTAATGTACAACCAGATTTCGGTAGTTACATCTAAGGCATGAATAATGGAAATGCCGCACCAAAAAGTGAGCGAAGGAGCGAGTTGGCAACCATGACTAATGCCGTGTATACAACGTACGAGACGATGAGATAATTTACGCACGACATGGAGACCAAGACCATCTCGAAGGCAAATCGGACCAAGCGCTGGGCCAAGAAACGGGCCTGCCGCAAATAAACTGCTTATCAGTCCGCGCTGGACAGAAGGGAAAATGTCTGCGATCACACCACTACCATTCGTTAGCGGTGATGAGCCTAAAGCACTAGCAAGGAATCTTGTCACAAGTAGAGTAGTGATGTTTTGAGAGCCCGCTGAAGCTGTACTGAACACAGTAAAAAGCAAACTGGAACCAACTATCATGTACCAGCGTCCATAGATTACTGAATTTCAATTAGTTAATAGTAGTACGACGATATATGGGGTGAAATAGACTGACCACTCATGGGTGTCCACACCAAGGGCCCAATTGCAATTCCCAAAGTGGCGACGATTTGGCGGACACCAAACTCTGTCTGTACTTGACAGATACCGCCATAATAGGCTGAAGATACAAATGCCAGAACGAGAGCCATCAGTGCTACAATAACAGTTATCAACCACTTGGCACCAGATGTAATATTCATGGGATTGAAAGGGTCATTTGGCAGCCATGTGACGACGTAAGGGTCTTCTGAAGTGCCATTTCCAGGATATTCAGCGTTGATGATTGCGTCGTTGATTATGGTTTGATGGTAAACAAGTTTGAAATGGGGTATCGGAGTTGTGTGCCGGCAACCATTGGTCAAAGGCTCGCTTTGATTCATGTCACTCGCCAAGTAGCCGCTGGTGCCGTTCATTGATCGATCAAAACTGGAGATGTTTGATTTTACTAGAAATTGGAGGAAACAATAGAGATAGTCGGGTGGACTGTTGAACTCTGTTTTTGGAATGATTCATTTTGTCTTCCTTATCTTACTTTCAAATATCAGACTCACAGATATTTCGAGGGGTATCACAATTCACGAAAATACTAGTCAAGTACTATCAGTTCGCCTGCTTCATCGTATTCGTTAATCGTGCGCTAACCTAAACTTATTCGAAGATTTCGATTCAGACTAGATGAATGATGGCAGTGGTTCTTCCAACCAACTCCTCTGTGTTCCTTCTTGTCAAGAGCATCACTTCAACTCATTTTAGTACGCAACTAAAGCTGCGATGATACTAAAGTGAACTGGACAACGTAGTGTACCTGCGCAGACTATGGAGTACTTTGATAAACCTGCGAGTGATGTATGCACAATTGTAGTCATGAGGTTGGGTGATGGAAGAACGCATGAAATATAAGACTAGTTTTGGGGCATGCAGCACAGCCTGGTCCCTTACTGTTGCTGTGACCATCGTAGTAGCGTTAGCTACTTACTCATTGCCTTAGATTCAGCTCTGCATTCGCCCGCTTTCTTGCTGACACATTGCAGTCTTGTTGTATGCGTAGCATTACCAGAATGTTAGCAGAAAGCACCCTGTATACTCGCTTTGGTTGCGATGCGCTTTCAGAATTCATCATGGTAGGTGGCAATGAGAAAGCAGAAATCACAACGGGGGCGATTGCGAAGGCCCACTTTCTACATTATCGTATACATCTATCATGTACGGTAAGCACGAATAGCGGATCATATGTGATTAGGATTGGAGCCAGAATTCGAATACATTTTTCTCGTCCTTTCTCGCTTTTGATAGGTCTTGACCGACTCATTTCATCCAGGAATGGGATAGACAGCTTGACTCTTGTATCCGTTGGTACCAACTGACCTAACACCAAAGATGACATTGTCCTTGCTCAGTGGAAGAACTACAAAGCCGACTTTGCCCACATCCACTGCGTGCGTCCACAAGCTAGCTGTTGTGGATCGCCAGACAACTTCATATCCAGCCACATCAGAACTATCGGAATTGATCCACTTGATCCGCGAGTTATTATCAAGTACGGTTGTGTCGATGGTGACGTTCTTTGGCATGCCCGGGGCTTGCGAGAGCGACCAAAGTGTGGCAAGATTGACTTTGCCAACGCGTGCTGTGTACTCAAAGTCAACAAACTCAATCAGGTCACCGTATACAGTTCCATTTTCAGTGCGGATGTCTTGGTGCTGATGAGCAAAGTTCTCATTGGGCTCTGTGTAACGAATTGCAGGATACCCAGCACGAAGGAAACCGGTATGGTCACCACCGCGCAGGAAGCGATCCAAACGGTAGATGATAGCAATGTTCATACCAGTGGCATCATTAGCAGCGACTTCAGCGGAGAAACGAGCGAGCTCTCGTGCAGAGGTGTCACTTTCGCCACCGATTTGAAGGCGTCGAGTAGGTGTAATATTGTCAAGTCCCGCCAGTGACACACCTTCTGCAAAAACACGAATGGTAAAGGGGTCTTTTTGTCCACGGTCGCCAGTAGATGAACCGACAATATCGCAATTCAACATGCCTTCGACGTTGGTGCTAGAATTTCGTAGTGTCTCGGCAAGGTAAGTGGAGCCATACAGGTTTTGTTCTTCGCCAGCGACGGCACCCAAAATGATGGTAGATTTCGGTTGGTGCTTAGACAGTATACGAGCAATCTCCATGGCAACTATTCGCAATCAGTCTCCACACTCTACAGAAGATGCAGTACTGAACTTACTAGCTGTCCCACTAGCATCATCGTTGGCACCAGGTGAATCAGCTTCGTAATTGAGGACGTCGGTGACGCGACTATCATAGTGCCCGGTCATGACGTAGACCCTGCTTGGATCCTGGCTTCCTTTGGCGGTCGCTAAGACATTCGAGATGGTGACTGGGAACGGGATCCTGCTGGCCACACCTTGAACGTAGCTCTGGACCTCGACTGTCATGGTCCCATTGCTTTCATCGGCATACTTTTGCATTTCAGAAGCAATCCAGTCCCTGGCTGCATGGATACCACGCGTTGAGCTATTGTACGTTGCAAGAGTGTGGCGAGTTCCGAAAGAGACAAGCTTCTCGATGGTGGCTTGGATATTGGCAGCGCTCACTTCGTCTAAGATTGCACGCATCTCATCATCCGGAGCTTGCGGAACGAGTTCAGTGCCGACATTTGAGGGCGGCCATGCTGCATTGGCGCATTGAGTGTACGTCTGGTCGTTGATGGCAACTGGAGGGGGAAGGTCGCGCTCATGAACATCATGTGCGTATACCGCTGAGATCAGCGTACTGACATGCAATAGCGACGGCAAGCGCATGGTTATGATTGAGAAGGAGGAGATGGGGATATCTGAACTTTCTCAGGACAGCGACTCAAATAGACAAAGGTAGATAGCCAGCGGCCAAGAAAGCAAGACGGCATGCTATGACATCAAATTCCGGCTCGGAAGTCGAGATGTTATCGAACTTCCCATGTCAGTTAGAGGCTTCAGCCGACGATACCGTGCATCGACTTCGTCTTGCACTTTTTGCGCTTGGTGGTAGCCACCGGATCCACAGTTACAAATAGCGAGCGTCTCGCGAGCAAGGATTGCGTAGACGATTACCCGGTTAGGCAGGAGGGAAAGAAACCGACGTCAAGATTGGACCCCTGTGAGTTAGACGGAACTGAGCATGAATTGATATGAGATGGAATAATGTGAGGTTGGCCATGGAGAAGACCTGGCTTGATGGATGGCGGGGGCCGAGCAGATTGCGATGGGCAGTTGGTGTTCATGTCGCGTTCCTGTGAAGCGGGCTATGAACATGCGCCCAGCAGTATATTTTGGGAAGAATTTTGCTAGGTCCAAGAGAAATGTAGTCGAAGAGACCTACGCAATTGGGATTGATGTATGCAATCGAAAGGAGAGCATGTGTAGAGCGTCGCTCGGGATGGTGTTCACATTCCTGATCCAGTCCGCTTTGGGCTAGCGCGAGAATGCGACGACGATTGCATGTGGCCATGATGCAATCTGTCAAGTCACCAAAAAAACATTGCCTACAAGGCACCAATACATACAGAACCAGTCATTCAAGAGCGCAGATATTCTCGACTACGATCACTGCGCGATCCTTCCACGCTTGACCGCAGTCGAAATAGCAAAAGAAAGCTAGCAATGGTTCGTCTGGTGGCGTGTACGTAACATAGCGCAAGCTCACGTCGCAAACAGAATGCCCTCTTCAATTCAGCCTTGCGGCAGTCGACCTCGATACGAAAGGACTTGGATCAGTTTGCTGATTCAGCCTCGCCCTCTCCACACCTCCAGGCCCAGCTCAACGCCTCCCTCGCAACATTCGCCCGCACCATCGACGATTATGGCAAACTCGCGAGACAAGAACCGGTGCAAACAAAGGCTGAAAAGGCGCAGGAGAGATTGAAGAACTTTAGGGCAGAGTTGGATGAATACCGTGCCAGCTTCAAGCGTATAAAGAGCGCCAATGAAGACATTGTATGTTCAGAACCACCGTCCACGTTCAGAATCGCATGCGACAAAGGCTGACTTACCGCCCTCATAGCAAACAACAGAAGCCCGCACTGAACTTCTAGGCCGCCGCCCTCACAACACAGCTACGCCTGAAAATCCCTATGCACAGCATAACCTAGCTGCCCAACACTCGGCTTTTGCTCCCTCTCAACCCTACGACCCCAATGCCCCGTACCGACCCAACCCATACTCGGCAGGCGCCCCACAAGGCGGCCAATATGATCGCGAAGGTCATCTCTTGCGCGAAAACACCTTCTTCAACAAAACCTCGGAGCAACTCGATGAGTTCCTTGACAGGGGAAGAGCCGTGCTCGGTGATCTTGGCCAGCAGAGGGATATGCTCAAGGGCACCCAGAGAAGGCTATATACGGTTGCGAATACTCTCGGCATCAGCGGTGACACGATACGCATGGTGGAGAGGCGAGCAAAACAGGACAAGTGGATCTTCTGGGGTGGCGTCATCGTCTTTTTCCTCTTCTGCTGGCTCGTCATACACTATCTACGCTAATGCCAATCAACTTGGTTTCCTTTTGCAACGATTTCGGCGTATTCAATTGAATCAGCAAGGCGTCCGGCGCATTCCAAGCAGTGAGGGGTTATGAGCATTTTTTGCGTGGCAGGAAATCATTGATCCAAGATGCCATGATGCGTTCCTTCACCATGTCTAGGTTTGCAAGTAGACTTCAGCCGCATTTGGCATAGAAGAATATTATCATTTATTAATGGCTTCAACCAACAGTCCATACTCGGTTGCGAGCCTAACCCTATCGGTAAACATTGCGTCTAATCAGAGTACCTCCAACAGGAATTGTTGGTCGTACACCGTCCTTGTTAGGTTGCACAAGTTTGCTACTAGAGACACACGGCATAGCTACCGGCATGCGGCAAACTATCGTTTCTCTATCCAATTTAGTGACATCTCATTTTACAGAACCCTGTTTTTGTGAAGTATAGCTGCGCTGTGGTATAGCACGGGAGTAGAAACCATTACCATAGAAGGAATATTGCAGTACCATATAGTTACCCAAGCCTTTAAAATAGGGCAGTACAAACCTATCGTTGCTACTCAAATGCCGAGTACATTTCATTCACTCTGGCCTAACCAAGAAAACTTCTTCCCTCGCATTGCAGCTATTATCTCATCCTATTCGTCGTGACAGAATCTCTTGCCACAAGAAAACCTCTCTGGGTATCCAAACCCCCGGCCGCTATGCATCAATATGCGCCACGTACGAGCCGATCAAGCTTTCCATTCACATTCTCTAGTGTTTCCTTCATCTCCCGCTGCTGATATTGGATCTTGTTCAGTTTGTCAAAATACTCGTCTCGGCGATATCTGACGGGTGCAATTGCATGAGGTGCCCATGCTGGGTTGGCGAAAGCCGGGACTTCAAGTCGAAAATTCACTTTGTGACGTCCATATTTTACGGCAGGTGCTGGCCGTGCCTGACCATGACGCTGTTGGATGGGAGTAGCCAAAGGGCTAACTGCATAAGGTTCTTGAATCTTTTCCGCTTCTTTCTTCCAGTCTGCCAAGTACTCACTTTTCTCGTGGCGATTGATCTTGCTCTTGGTATGGTCCCAGAAAGTGGACAACGCTTCAGCTAGCAGCGAGGACTCAAATTTCCGCGCCAATTGCACTAGAATGACGAACGTATGCCGCAAGCATTGGAGGTCTTTGGGCCGGTATGCGTTGTTGAGGCACTCCTGATCGAGATAGTGCCGGAGGACCTGACGAACGCGGTGTCGCGTCTCCCCATTGCCATGTTGCGCGTAAGGTCCGAGTATGCCGAAGAATCGCTCCAACGTCTTCTGGATAACCTCCTTTCGGATACCGAAGTGACCGTTGAAATAGTTATGCAGCTTTTGTACCCAGAGATCTCCTTGTATTGAGTGTCCAGACCTCTGTTTGGGAAACCATGCACGGAACGTTTGCGCGTCCACCCAAATCTGCTTTTGTCCTAGATGGATTTTGATATTCTCCATGTTCGAAAGTAGTGTCAAACAGAGTATGAGGGAGGTCTTAGACCAAGGTATAGTCGAAGCTGTTGTGGTGTTTTGGGGTAGGGATAGATTTTACCTGCCTGCCACGTTCACGTCAGAATCTCGCCGTTATGTATTACTCCAACTCGGTCAAATCACCACATTAGTCCAACCAGCAAACCCTTTCGACCGTCTAGTAATCTCGGTTACATCTTTTAGTCGCACAGCTTGTGAATATGTTTGCTCTCGCCGGCATTTTATGTCCAGTCATCCAAGCATCATGCTCCGATACAGTCGCCACTTTGGACATGTCAGCCCAAGGTTACAACAGCAGATTTCGAGATGAGAACGTCCAAATATATGCATTTTTGACCTCGCTTTTGACGTTCACGTACTGGTAACAAGTTTATAACGTTACATCACCTTCGTTGGGTCCAAAATATCGCTACCCAACGCTCGCAGTACATAGTCAATAAGCTTACAGTCTAGTAGTCTCTCCCCGGGAGGGTATGTTAGTTTGAAAATACCACAGTAAATTATTAGTCGCGATAGGGCAAGCTGTTTCTTTGAGATGGACTGGTGAGAGGCTATCGAGCAAACCGCCAAAACTATGGTAAAATGTCCACTCCCAGTATGTCACACCAGACGTAATGCTAAAGAAGACAACGCTTGTCACTGCCAAGATCTATCTGCCTTACCGTTTGAATATGTTCAAAGTATCTGAACTAGTTCTGGGGCAGAAATTCGCTATGTGTTAATAATGGCCATACGGGCTGAAAGTAAAGCAGTCCTCGTTGGACACAACCACAGCTTCAAATACCCAAAGATAACAATACCACACATTTCGAAACTTGCAAACAAGACAAAGAATGATGAATAGAAAAAGCCGTAATCTAGCCATGTATGGGAATCTTCTAGCAGTCCAATCTAAAAACGCCACACCAAATGCTTCCACGCTCCCCATCCCCCCCCTTACCAATCCAAACCCCCAGTACCCCTCTCCCCGCCAGCCAGTATCTGCGCCGCCTTCCCCTTCTCCCCCAGTCCCCCCTCAAGATGCGAAACCGGCACACCCTTCCTCCCCTTGAGCTGCAACCTCTGCAACTTCTTATCAAGCGCCACAAACGGATCCTCCGTCTCACTCTTCTTAATCTTAAACTTGCTCGTCCCTAGAACGCTATCCAGCTCCTCCACACTCGGGAGCTTAACATACAACCAGCCATCGCCCCTTTCCTCAATCGGGAACACAGCAATGTTGACAGACTCGTCGTTTGCGCATTTACCCGCGTTTTCGCCAGAAAGCTCGTAGTTGCGTTTGTGGTAGGGGCACGAGACCCAGAGTTTGTTGTTTGCGAGGTCATCGCCGATGAGGCCGTCAGAGAGCACAAAGGCGCGCTTGTGCGGGCACATTTGCTGCGTGCAGTAGTATTTGCCGCGGACTTTGAACACCGCGAGTTGCGTGTCGCCGCGTTTGATGGCTTTACTGTCACCAGTATCTGCGTCCTGGAACTCCGAGGCTTTGATGAGGGGCTGCCAGGAGAGTTCTGTCCATTTTGTGCCGCGGAAGTCTTCGGTGACAGAGTCTTTGGGCCAGTAGGAGGGGCGTTCCTGACCGCGTTCTTGTGTTGGCTCGATGGTGTCGACGATGGTTTCCGATGTGTTTGCGAACTGGGAGAACCAGGCGCGTTTTTTGGGGTCTTTGAGGACTTCGGTCCATTCGCAGAAGAAGGTCCCGACGAGATCTTCCATTTGCTTCTCTAGATCGGCGCAGATGCCGAGTTTGTCTTGCAGGATGACTTCCTGAAGGTATTTGATACCGCCTGGGAGGTTCTCCATCCATCGAGCTGTTCTTTGCAGCTTGTCGGCCGTCCGGATGTAGAATGCGAGGTAACGATCGAGGATAGGGACCACGTCATCTGGTGGCACGTCTTTGGCCAATAGCTCCGAATGCCTGGGCTTTGCACCACCGTTACCACCGACAAAGATATTGAAGCCCTTTTCGGTGGCAATGAGACCAAAGTCCTTGTTCTGAGCTTCTGCGCATTCGCGGACACAGCCTGAAACCCCGCCCTTGAACTTGTGTGGACCACGAATGGACTTGTAGCGCTCTTCCAGACGCACAGCCATGCCTACACTATCGCCAATGCCGAAGCGGCACCACGTAGTTCCAACACATGATTTGACGGTTCGGAGTGACTTGGCGTATGCATGACCAGACTCCATGCCACCATCAACGAGCTCTTGCCAGATGTCTGGGAGATCTTGTTTGCGCGCACCAAACATGTCTATGCGCTGGCCGCCCGTGATCTTGGTGTAGAGGTTGTATTTCTTCGCCACTGTTCCAATGATGATAAGCTTCTCCGGTGTGATCTCGCCGCCAGAAACTCGGGGAACGACGGAAAATGTGCCGTTGCGCTGGATGTTGGCCAGGAATCGATCGTTTGTATCTTGGAGACCACGATTGTTCACCTCAAGGAGATGTTTGTTGTACAGCGAAGAGATGATACTTCCAATGGTCGGTTTGCAGGCCTCGCATCCCAAGGAGTTGGCATCTTTTCCTGCCTCCTTCATCACAGCGGCGAAATCCTTGAGGCCCTTGACGTAGATGATGTTGAAGAGGTCGGCGCGTGAGTACTCGAAGTGAGGGCAGAGATGGTTTTTAATCTCGTTGCCCATGGACGCCATGGTCTTGTTGAAAATGGTTTGGACGAGCGGCATGCAGCCACCACAGCCAGTGCCGGCTTTGGTGCAAGACTTGACATCGCCGATGCTCTTGCAAGTTCCATCTTTGGTGGCATTGACGACATCGCCTTTGGTGACGTTGTGGCATGAGCAGATTTGGGTATCGTCGGATCTTCGGTTGTCAGTAAGAGTACTCGCTTGGTCACTGCTTCTTTACTCACAGATCAGAACCATCATCGTCGCCTTTTTGTGCGCCGACGATAAGCTCGCTGGGTGGTATCTCGAGCGGTTTCTGGTTTTTCACCATCGGTACAAGCTTAATGTAGTCTTTTGTATCGCCAATCATCATACCACCTAGCAGATACTTCCCGTCCATGGTAAACAAGTACTTTTTGTACACCTGCTGGAACGGGTCCTTGTATGTGAGTGCCTTGACTGGCGGTGGTGCTGGTCCATCTGTCAGATTCTTGACCTTATCTCGCGTCGTCTTCGCATTCGGCTCCTTGCTATCGGCGCGCTGGCGTCCAGGTAAGTTCTTGGGTCCGTCGCGATCAGCGAAGAAGTCACCGAAACTTGCCACTTCGACACCTAGCAGCTTGAGT
>Ga0115846_100582_pt1 | contig 18594 bp, 20 predicted proteins | sample InSIn5gowninarea_2_FD_83860 | JGI IMG/M metagenome (GOLD analysis project Ga0115846, IMG submission 83860)
GACGCCTTTGACCATATTGCTGATGCAGACCAAGAGGTACCGCAAGTCAAAACCCTAGCTATATCTGTTGGTCGTGGCGATGACACTTACTACTTCTACCAGCTTTGACAATCTTGACTTCATCCAAAGGTCTATCCTCACTGTTTGTTTTCACAAGACCCATCCTCTGTACAATCTTCATGCCGCTCTTTACGCGCCCGAAAATGGTGTGCTTGCCATCCAGCCACGGAGTAGGAGCCAATGTAATGAAAAACTGGCTGCCATTTGTGTTCGGACCGCTGTTTGCCATGCTCAATATCCCTGCACCGGTATGTTTGAGTGTTGATTTGATTTCGTCCTCGAACTTTTCACCATAAATTGACGACCCACCCCGACCTGTTCCTGTCGGGTCTCCTCCTTGAATCATGAAGTCGGGTATTATTCTGTGGAAGACGATATTGTTGTAGTAGCCTCGTTGTGCAAGTGTTGCGAAATTCTTGCACGTTTTCGGAGCGTGCTCGTTGTACAATTCGATGGTGATGACACCCTTGGTATTGTGTCAACTTCATTCAAACTCTCATGAACATATCTTACCATCGTTGTCTCTAGTGAGACTTCAGTCGCCATGATCCAGTATTCTTGGTTAGCAGAGCACGATCATGGCATCAACGAGAGGAGAATACTGGATCTTGAACGATTTTGAAGGAATGACGTCATGTGAGCATCCGAGTCAGGCGCAGTTTGTTATTCTGTTATTGTCTATCGACCGGCTCTCTCCTTGTGTAAGGCATTGGCTGCGCCTTTCAAATCATCGTTGTTCTTAGTGGTTGTCCCATCAGATCTTGTCTTCGGGGGTGCCTTTGAGCCACCTTCCTGGGGGTTAAGGATTTCTCCTTGCACATCTGGCATGTTTCCACCACTTACGTCTCCAACACCACCACTTCCAGCAGTAACCTGTGTTCCACTGTAGTGAGTCATAGCAACCTTCTTGAGGTCCTTCGCATTTCTCAACAAAGGGATATTCTCCTGGAAGGTTTTGTTGTTCCTAAATTCCATGTGTGCTTCCATTGACTGCCAACCAATCAATGCCTGGTATGCCTTGCCCTTTTCTGAGGTGCCTGGGATTTCTAGCTCTTCTACAACCCAACCACCAGCTGATGCCTTGTGGGACGTACCGGCTTCCTTCTCGACAACCGCGACCAATTTTCTAATGTTGTCATCGAACGTCTTCTGGTCGGCTTCAGAATAGTCGGAGGGAAAGTAGGCTGTAAGAATCTCGGTCGCTCCTGAAACATGATCACTCAATGCTTCAGTGGGAGGATGTGGGGTGAAATGGGCGTGAAACATGCTGACATCCTTCTTGATATCTGCAATGTTACCGAAGCGCTCCAGGAACGGCTTGTATGTACTGCATGATGTCAGGTATATATCTCATGCCGAGAGGAGCTGGTCTTACTCAGTTTTTGTGAAATCCATATGAGCGTCGACAGAATCCCAGTCGACAAACAATCGAAAGGTGTCTGGATTTTCGAGTTCGCGGCCCCAGTATGCTCGCTGGAAGCCCTTTTGTTGAGTCAAGGTATCCAGGGTATCCCTTAGGGTTTGTCCAGCAGCGCTGTTAGCATCATCGGGACGCTTTCCATCCTTTAACTTGAAGGATGCGATTTCTGTTGCCATATCGTTCGGACGTTGACGAGCTTTCGGTTGAGTGAAATTTCTGTGGTGTATACTTTGTTTGAGGAGAAATCGTTGAAGAGAAGATCAAGGGTGATTATCTTTCAGTCTACTACATGGTATCCCCCACTAGGTTTTTGAATTTGTAGTCGTTGCATTGGAAGTGTCCTGACGTAACTTGACGAGCATTTGGAGAAGCATGATGTACTTGAGATTACCAATCCCCCACTATCGAATCATCATCCCAATAAAGAGGACATCGAGATGATGATCATGTACTCACTTACTGTACCTTGGAGGATTTACTGTATATGCCACTTCATGTGTGAGTAGGCTGAACGCCTCGAGCAGAGCTTGAAAGAAGAATTGGTGTAGCCGTTTGTGGCATATGGCATCAGCCTGAGAATTATCTAATCATTGCCGTCAGCTTCTGTCTTGAGGGTTTTGATGCCATGGCCGATCAGAGGCATCTACACGCGACGGATCATGCACGTAGTTGAAGAGATACAAGATCTCATGCTGAAGAACATCAAGATCATGGATGTTGTGCGACTATATTTGGTACTACTTGGTATGTACTCCGTATACGAACGTCGACTTCGAGGACGTAAGATCCACTGCCAGTTCGCGAACGCCAAGAATAACCCCACTCGCTCGGGACTTGAAACCAGATCAGGTGAAGATGCTCAGGCGTCTTGAAGCAAGTTTGGCAAGCAGACTTGTTGGTTTCCCTATCTTGCATTGCCACAGGATTCACATCACTAGCCCGGCACCATCCATGAGGGGGGACGAAAATGTAGGATTGTACAAATATGAATGTCTCTCTGGCTAGGAGGCGGTATACCACCGACTAACAACTTCTCGTTCACACAATGTTGACCTTGTTTTCCTTCGCGCTTTTCGCCGGCTTGACTGCCGCACTACCCACTGTGACTGACTCTCGAAGCAATTTGACCTACCAAGGATTCTCACGCAATGGCATCGACGTCTTTTTGAACATCCAGTATGGTGAGGACACTGGCGGACAGAACCGGTTCAAGCCTCCCATCCTTCACATTCCAAAGCCTGGAACAACCATCAATGCTACGTTCTACGGACCAGCATGCCCTCAGCCGCTGAACTCAAACACACCTCCTCTTACCTTGACAAACATAACTAACGTCTCGGAAAACTGCTTGAATCTGAATATTGCTAGGCCAAACAACACAGATGCAGCGTCCAGATTGCCGGTTATGGTCTGGATTCATGGAGGTCGGCAGCAACTCCTACATGGCATTATCACTCTAACCACTTACAGGAAGCTTCTGGACTGGTTCAAACCAGGAGATCACCTTCGCTCCAGATGGCTTGATCATTCAGTCGATTGAGAACAAGTTACCTGTCATCCATGTTGCCATGAACTATCGACTTGGAGGTAGGAATTGCCATAGGCGAGAGAGCCATACTGACATGTCCAGCATTTGGTTTCGCACAATCAAGCGCACTGCGGAATGAAGGTTCAGAGAATGCCGGGCTTCGCGATCAACGCCTGGCAATCGAATGGGTTCGAGACAATATTGAGCAATTTGGTGGAGATTCGGAAAGCATCACTATCTTTGGACAGTCATCTGGTGGTATGTACCATGCATTCCATGCTACTTGGGCTAACAACTTGAAAGGACTTGCTATTGGTATGCAGACCTTAGCATACGGTGGCAGCATACCGGTACCATTTCAACAAGGAATTTGCGAAAGTCAAGCTCTCGAACCAGGCATCACCGGCAACTTCACTCTCAACCAGATGCAATTGCTGGTTGATGCGGTTGGATGTAACAATACTGACCTGAATGCGAACGCAACCATCCAGTGTCTCCGCAATCTTGATACCCAAACCATGCTTCAAGCATCTGTCGACACGTACACTGCCGATGTTTCACACAACATTGGCGATTCCTGGCTGCCGGTAGTTGATGGCGACTTTCTGCCTGCCGCTCCTTCACAATTGCTCGCAGAGAATCGTTTCGCAAATGTTACTACCATGATTCTATGGTGTGAGGACGATATGACTGTCTTCACACCTATGAACATCGTCAGCGAAGCTGATACATTCAATTTCGTTGCATCATATCTACCTGCCATGAGCAACGCATCGATCGTGGATCTTCTGAACCTGTATCCATTGTCGGATTTCATGGACAATCCTACAGCAAACCTCTCAGCTCAGTTCTACAGGTCAGCACGAATTTTTCGAGATATTCTCATGACATGCCAGCCCATAGGGTATGGTGAAAATCTTGCAAGGGCTGGCAACGATATCTACTTCCTCCAGCAGAATCAGACACTCCTCGACCCAATTCTGGCGTCACTCGGAGCGCCAGGCTTGGGGCCTGTTCATACGTCCGAACTTGCCTACACTTATGGCAATCTTTCACATTACAACACTAGCGGCTTTCCTTTCAATCCAACGCAAGAAGATTATCGCCTGCAAACACAACAATCTCGGTCTTGGTCCACTTTCGCCTCAGTCGGTCAGCCTTCTCTTAACGCTCGGGACACCCTTCAAGGCATTAACTTGGCGTTCAGCCAATCGAATCAAACATCCGTTTTTGTTGTTGGCGGCCCAACTGAAGGTTCCTCTACCCTAGACGGTCCGGGTTCGTCTCCAGCTCTCGCAGCTGAAAAGTTGCGATCACGCTGCAGCTTCCTCAATTCTCCGTCCATCATCGCACAGCTGCAATACTAGTCCAAGTCCAGATAGCCAACTGATGTACATACGTAGCTCGAATGAATAATATCTACCTCTCCATTCTTGATTAGTAAATGGCCTATGTAGAACACCAGATGTACACGAATCTATAACGCGCAGAGTCTGTTAAAATTGGAATGTTTGAAGCCGACGGCAATGCGGAACGTGTACGGAAAGGTTCATCCTTACAAGCACAACATAACAAGCAAAAGCTCGGAACGGAATTCTTGACCCGGCTGTCAAATTTGGGGGCCGGTAACTTTTGCGGCTGGCCCCTAAATTTCAAACCCAATTGGCTGCATCGCAGTTAGCTCTGTCAACACTAGTTCTGTTTAGGGCAATACCGGAGCGATTGTTGGAAATCCAGACCATGTCGATCTCAGCGCTCCCACTGTATTCCAGCTTACCCCAGGCTTCGACGACGACTTTTTTCCTTAGGTTGGGAAACACCACATTTCTCATCTATGGCTACAGAATCACTACACTCACATCTCGCCGAGACAACTAAGCAAATCTGGATCTGGTTTGAAGCACAGTAATTCGACAAAGCAGTGAACCACGATGCACGTAACCAGCACTCCACAGAAAGGTTCCAGTCGGCCAACAGTCAACGAAGGTCAGTGTGTCAACACATGGCAGAAATACCGTGTGTGCAATATACGTCCACATCCACGAAGCTTCACGGATGCCCGATCATCTCACAATAAACACGCAAATGGTGTACTGGAAAGCAACAAGACCTGGCAAGGATATCGTCTCAAGAACCCACGATTACGGCATTTCTCCGACCCGATCATTGACTCTCACCTGCATCCAGAGACGCCAGTGAACGCCATAGCAGAAGATCCAGTCCTCACCAGTAATTCATCTCGAAGTTCTGCTTCTACTGCACCTTCTGCTACGATTCGAAGGACGAGGACGAGTCCAATTCCTTTATCGACGGCACGGTATGCTGCCCCTATTTGTGGCGCCGTTGCTGCGGTTGGTGCTTATGCTTGGTTTATGTCAACTCAAGCGTCACCTGTGAGTGGGAGGCAAAGCGTTGAGACTCCCATCAAGGGTGCAGCGAGTGTGGTACCTCTTCACTCGGGCATTGACAGCGAGGATTTCAGTGGGCGGGATAGTATGTACGCGTGGAAATTGCGTTTCAGTACCGAGCGGGAGATCGATGAATTGGAGGAGAGATGATGTGATACGGTTTGTGATTGGCAGGATCGTGGAGTGCTTTCGCTTGTCACACCCAGATTCTTGCGATTTGAGTTGGGCGGAATGGTGTTTTGAATTAGCGCAAGGTGTTAGGAGTTGAAATTCTGTCAGAATAAAAGTCATAGAAGCATTGGAGTTTGAAAAGGGCAGTGGTATGCTAGTGAGAATGAGACATTCTTGGCACGCCTCGCTAGTTGATTTTCATAGGATTGCCTGCTACTTGAACTCATGAAGTACGTCACGCCATGATTTTCGAAGCTGAATATCCAGTACCGGGGTTTGAGCATGAGATTTAAACTGATCAATAACTACCTAGGTAGCGAAACTAATACTAACATTTGGTCTTCCCTAATCAATTGTGCAGCATTGTGACCAGCATCAATTTCCACCTCGATATATGAAACTCCTTTTCAGCCCAACTCCTGAATTAGGATTACTCTGGGTTGCGAACACGCCCGCCTGATCTAGCTCGATGCTCAAATTGGATTCCTTCATCAATTCTATGCTTCGCTTCGTCATTGATTCGTTTAACAGGTCCATCTCGTGGTCCTCATCCTCGTCAACATTGAGATATGCCTCCGGAACTTCGATGCGCACAAGCCTCGGACAATGCGCTACGAACTGCTGCAGATCTTGTACCCGAATATGAGTTGATGACACGAAATCGGGGGACTGCTCGAGGATTAATACTTCGACATTTTGTGGTGGTTGCATCAAATTTGTATTCGAGGCACTCACAGACCAAGAGGTATCCGTGGACATGAAAATGAAGTTTTTGAAGATCCAAGGGGTGATTGCAGGGACCGTCAACTTCACGACATTGGGAAACGGCTTGACGAGCTGGTTGAAGTAGTAAGTGTCATCGCCACGACCAACAGATATAGCTAGGGTTTTGACTTGCGGTACCTCTTGGTCTGCATCAGCAATATGGTCAAAGGCGTCGTAGGAAGTACAGTTTCTGAATGACAAGTTGGTTAGCATCGGAGGAAAACCAGCCAGCAATATTTTCCACTGCCATGCGGCAGGTTCGAAACGCTGCTCGTTTAGTTGCAGGACTCGTAATGTCGAAGGCCAGAACTCTTGCACTTGCTCTTCCATAGGCTTGAGGGCTGAGTAATCATGGACAATGCAGTCTTTGGGCAGATTCAGCTCACTCAGACTTGGTATTGCCTTAATAGAACGCATCAGTTCATACAACTCGAAGTCGTAGGAGTCGCGAGAAAGATCCAGATGCTCAAGTCGAGAACAACGTGATAATGGAGCAAGACATGTGGTTGAGAACGAGACGGCTGGTCCCACGAATGTGCGCAACGATTTTTTGGTTCGGCTGATGAGTCGTGCGGTCGTACTCTTCTTGCTTTCGTATGCCAAACCACCCATGTTAAGGTGCTGCACGAAATCCTCAAGACCAACACGGCGGTTTCGAGAGGCTATAGAAGGTGAAAGCGTGTTTGCAAAGTCGGCAAAGTTACGAGAGGTCAAGACTGGAGCCTCGTAGAGATATTTGATGGTAGTGTTATACCATCCCTTGGCGACTAAACAGCATGACCAAAGGTCCTTCTGAGCAGCAGCTGCTCGACGTCGATATCGTAGGTGATCGATGATTAATTCAAGCACTTCAGGAGGCAGATACGTGACCGTCTGTGCAGTGGCGACATGATCGATAATTTTCATTACTGGTCGTCGTTCGCGTAGAGGTTGGCTTGGAATGTTGTTACCGCAACACAAGACGCATGTTCGAATTGACTGGCTTGCTTGCACTCAGGCGCGAGTATTAAAACATCCTGGCTATCATATTCTTAGTGAGTATGAAGATCGTGCTGGTCGAAGGTATGTTACGACGATGGCGACGCCAAGTACGTCATCAGGTTAAAGCAGGTGAGATGCAGATATGTCGCTCGAGTAGTCTGTGTCTACAATAACAACAACAGCTAGCCGATGCTTAGGTCACTAGAGAAGGAAGAGATTTCACGTCTCATGTTCGGCCCTAAGTCGAGGCGGGTTGCAATTGTCGAAACTACCGGTGTATCGGCGGTATAGTTGATGGTGTGGGTACTGTTTGTTTTGACCCTCCAAATGTAACTTGTATCTCAAAAGTTCATTTACGTGAATCGAGTACGACGAGACGCAACCTTCTGTGACTATGGAAGCCATTATAGCAGGTCGATCGTTTGACTACTGGTGACCTGACAGCTCTTTTTGGTTCCGATAAAAAGAGTCGCTAAATGGTGGGTCAACTACGGCGACTCGTACCATATCTGTCTTCGAAATCGCTTCATCTACAATTTCGAATCTTGAGTTCCACTGTGCTCTTGTCAGTTCGAGGTCATACAGCTCCTGATTACACTTACAGGTGCTCAATGAACCAATTATGTACCAAACCGTAAGCCTTTTCGTAGGCTTTCTTCACACTTTCATCCTCTAGGTCACTTCGAGCAGCCATGAAACCATGAATCTGATCGTTAAACCACTGGACATCGTGCGTCACCTTCAAGGCATCTTCGTATTTCCCTACATCATCTTTGCTCTCATCCTTGGATGGTATTAACAAAATCGGTATTGTGACTTTGGGTGCATCAGCTGGATCGACCATAGCTGGATGTGCTGCAGCGGCCGCCTTGAATGGGGTTCCTTCTTGAGAGACAAGATTGACGATCTACCCAAGACGTGGTCAGCTCAAATGCCAACATCAAGCCTCGGATCACATACTTTTCCACCCCAGCAATATCCAAGCACGCCCCAGTTCTGGATGTCTGGGTACTTCTCCTTCAGCTCTGCCATGACCTTCGCAACTTTGGCAACAGCCTTGGGCGGTGCAGCAGTGGTTTTGAAGAAATCACCGAGCTTCTCGCCTTTTTCTTTGGTGTCCGGAGGGTACCAAGAGATGTCAGCCGGCTTGCCCTCGAAGAAATCTGGCATGAAGACCTGAAACTTGCCCTTGTTGTCCTTTTGTTCATGATGTAACCCAGATAAGATATCGGCACCTTGCAGGGTCTGAGGGAAGAATCCAAAGATGTCATATACCACGAGGATCCCAGCAGTCGATTTTGGTCCCGTCGTATATGTCTTCAAGCCATTGATGGTGGTGTAATTACCTTTCTCTTTCTAAAACTTTGATGAGTTCTGTCCGAGTCGTAGACAAGTATGAACTTACATAGCCTTTGCTAACCACCGCTGGTGTGTTACAACATGCTTCAGAAGGTGTTTGAGACATGCTGGCGTATCTTCGTGTAGATGCTACGAATGGCCTTGATACGGATCTTGTTAGGAAAGTCGAATTACGTCCAAGTAGTCTCACACAATTGAATGAATTCATAATGATCATTTAATCTCCTCTCGGAGCTGGAGTGAACGAACTCCAATCTCATTATCATGACTTGGGCGTGCGGAGATACCTCGGTTTGGATATCCGACGATGACGGCATAGCATATCGATAAACACGACCTATCGATAAACAACGCCAAGTTTGTCTTGGCAAGCATGTCCGCACAAGTATTGCATCGTCAAGTGCTCTACAGCTTCCTTTCCCTCTGCAAGTCTCTACACGAACATCTTTTCTCAACGACCAAATCTTGAGTAAGGATGAGAGCCAAGTGGAGAAAGAAGCGCGTTCGACGCCTCAAGCGAAAGAGGCGCAAGACGAGAGCTCGCTCGTACGTGCAACCAACAGCTTGAAACACAAACATTAGCTAACAACTTCACAGCAAGTAAGCGACTCGACCACTTCATCTCAGTGACCTCTCGACAAACGTCAACTGTCCTCCCTACGAAGTCGCCATGATCTAGACGACTATTACCATCACCATGCCTCCCGCAAGCATTTGAGACATCGAAAGAAGGTCAAGGAAGCTGCAGACTGCTGCATGGAATGGAGGGCTGGCCCTGCCATACAACAACTCTATCAAGATGTATTTGTACATGCAGGAGGAGTGAATACTGGTCAACACAACATGTGAAGTTTTACGACGGAATTACTTGACTGGCAGGTCGATCAATCCAGCAGGAACCTCGCTACGATAAAGGTCTTGCGACAACAATATTATGTTGATCAGATGCTGCAAATGAAACTACTTTAAAAACACACCCGTCTTCTGTCTTCCTGTTTGTCGTGATAGTATCTGATTCCTCTTGACCGCTGATAGTTGGTAATATCTGCCACTGCCTGGTTGTTGTCATCCTCCCGCTGTAGCTACATATACTGTACATCCGAAGCTGTTTTCCATTGCTCGTGCGACCCACGTCGAAGACTTTCTGCCTGAGGCTACCAGAATTTTTCTTGTGTCGCAACCACATGCTCTTAACACGGCTTTACATCTCACATACAGTTTCACATCAAGCTATTACAAGGCTTGATCTTACGCACAGTCGATCGCGACTATAAGCCATAATGTCCCAAAAGAAACGAAAAAGCACTACTTTGTCTGATAGCAGACCGACGAAGCGGCTTCAAACCTCGAATCCTATTCCTGTCGAGCACATCCCAAATTCTGATACACTCAAGCCTATTATAGGTACGATAGCAGCCTCCGAGATGTTCTTCTGCTCATAGTCTTATAGCAACTACACCTGGCGCAACATTCCCCAAAAATGTCAAATTCCAGGCCTTCACCAAGAAGAGCTCCCAAGATAGTACAAATCTGCTCATCCATACTTCCGATCACCCGACAATAGACTATACTGCTATTGAAGGTACCGACTCGACTGAGACCTACCTCAAGCACTATGTTGCGACTTACGATCCCTCCACGAATAAGCTCCAGATCACGGAAGCCAAAACTCTCACAGTCCGCGCCGCTCTTCGCCAACGTCCACGTCTCGACGACAATGATACCGAGCAAGAAGCTTCCAATATTCCACCTTCACAGGGCACTCGTGCCGCTCTTACTGAAGCCTTTGGCAGCAGAAAATCCAAGAAAGCCGTGCAATCTATGGCTGAAAACCGTATGCTAGGCCAGGGCGGAGAGGGCGCGACGATAGCAGAAGCCATGATTGCAGACATATCAGATGAAGAAGAAGAAGACTCAGTCGCTGCAGTCGCAGTTGCACGAACAAACAAACCCCTCCCGCAGCCCGACCTATCCACCGACGATATCGAAGAAGTCTACAGTCTCAGCAAACTAGTCTTCCCTCGTCCTGCCTCAAATACTCTCAAGCTCATGCCTGTTGGTCTCTGGACAGGCCGTCTGAGAGCCAACAAAGAGATTCAGAACCTCCGCTCCCGCTTCGTCGCTCACCGTGTTTCTTATCTTGGCAAGCGTGCCATCTCCGAGCCCGACCCTTCTGCCGTTTACGAGCAACAACTCCAAATTCTTCGATACATCGAGCTTTTGATAGAAATTGCTCAATTCTGCTCGAAGATTGGTCACCGAAAACAGCTTCCCTTCGTTGACAAATGGCCCGAAAACACAATCTCAGGCGGCACAAATATTTCGCCTACCATAATCAGGTCAATTGTCAACCACTTCTTTCCCAATAACACCGCCTCACAGCATAACATGACACTCCTCAAAACGACTATCCTTGCACTAACATTACACATCCACCCACCCAGCGGCAGCGCCGGTATGAACAGATTAATCGTGGAACCAACAGACATCCAGCTCGATCTCGCGCTTGAAATAGCTGAAGTAAGGAAATTCTACCACGAGCTCGGCTGCAAAGTTGCACCCGCGAACGAGAAGGATCTCGCATTGTGGGGCTACTCAAAACTTCTAGAGAAAAAGAAAAAGAAGAAAGATGAGGACGGGAACACAATGTCGGCACCGAAACCGGTGTTTGCTGTGTTGAGATTTCCGCTTGAGTTCCCGAAGGTCAGTGGTGGCAGACGTGCGGGACGTAGGTAGTAGGCTGTCGACGTTATGCTCGGTGTTGATGTATCCCACCATCTCAGTGACAAATGTGAAGCGTAATACATCTAGAATAATGGGGTTAATGAAGCTACGTGCCATATACGAGCTCGATAAAGCATGTGCGATCAACGCTTTTTATTATATCTCACGACCGTGTGTTGCACCTATCTGCTCTCCGGTTCACCCATGAAATATGAGAATTTTCTGAGATCATCTCCATCACTGTTCCAATCCCATCGAATACCTTGGTTATCAATCTATGTGTCTCCATGCGTCTCCTGTGTTCCCCATGCCGCTACTTTGGCACTCAAGTCATGCTTTACCAATACCATCCCTGCCTTCAAACATGGATTTCCATCCAGCTACTAAGTATATTTGTGCCGTAAGCTAGTGGTACTTGTGACTCAAGTTTATTCGTAGCGTCGCCAACCTCGTTGCACAAGCACCCTTCCATCCTTTCTCTAATGCCATTGGTTTGATTCTGCTTCTCTTCTCCTATACTTCCAATGGCTTGTCACACTCCATCCCTCCTTGATACCTCTTGCTGATACACTCGCCTGCATATCGTCCAAGCCTCCTCGTCGATTTGGTGCCTGGTGAACGTTGCTGGTCGAGATTCAGATGTTGCACGGACATTGTGCCGGCGTAGTCGTTAACACAACACTAGAACGACAGTTCATCGTCTCCCAGGTACCGTATTGTCATTCTTCGTTGAGCATCCATATCTCTCTCTGGTGGTGCTGGCACAGGATTCTCACGACGAGCTCGGGTATTGTTAAACCTCTGTATGTACGACCTCTTCCGACTGAAGGGTAGACGGTTCCAGTCGTGCCCGAGGCGGTCCTCGATTCCTTGTGCTGATAGACCTTGGGCCTGGATTTCGGCAAAGTTGTCGTTGCAGTAGAGGTCGTATGGCGTTTTTGGCTGGGACATGCGAAGGCGATTTTGTTGTTGTAGTCGTTGTCGTCGCTGGTGCGTAGCTTGGGAAGACTGTTCAGTGTTATCGTTCGTGCCCACCGGTTCCTGGTTTGCTTGGTGTCGTTGTACCTCCTGCCTTAGTCGATGTCTTCCTCCTTCACTAAGGTTGTTCCAACGCAGGTCAATCGTTGTCTCAACTATTCTGTCGGTACTGAAGTTTCCAGGTGGAGCTTTCAAGGATTTTCGCACATCTGGCTCGAGCAGCTTTTTGGCCGCATTTTCGAGTTCTGCTTCATGTCTGTTCCGGCGAATATAGGCAACATAGTCCATCCTTTCTTTGTTCGAGGTTGCATTCCAAAGCGCATGAGTGCGACGAAGTATGTCTTCCGGAGAGAGGTTTTCATCCTCGTCCTCATCCTCATAGATCGATCTCTGATCCGCATGGAAGAGTGAGAAGGCTTCCCATACCAACTCCCTGTACGGATAGTCATGCTGTTTCGCGGCAAAATCATCCTCCCACCCCTTTCTGATTGTAGGTGGCTGAGCAGTCCATATATCGTCGATGCGGGCCTCCATATGTGCTAGCGGATATCCGGTGTTATACAGCTGATCGTAACAGCATCGGTGGAAATGGTTAAAGGCACTTGTCGGCAGTATTGGCTCTGCGGCTACGTAGAGGAGGTACTGCGGACGATCTACATCAACAGGCGGACTGCCAGCATCGAGATTATTGGATGGCGCATGGTTCTCTTCGGCTAGTCCAGCAGCTGGTCCCTGGCCTGGGTCGTTATCTCCATCGTCGTTGGAATCGTTGCCTCCATAACCAGCACCTGGTCCATGGTGCGGTACCTTTGCCCAGTGCTCGTATTGCCGAAGAAAGGCAATCTTTCCATCCTCGACTCTAACAGCATCGCTGGCTAAGAAGCGATCTCGTTCCGCCTCTGTGGTCATGCGTCTGTTGTGGAGTTCGTCATGGGCATTAATAGCTTCGTTGTATGGCCACACACCTGCGTGACGAAGATTTTGGACACTGCGCATGATTTTCATGGGATGTAGTCTCAAAGGAGGCTCGTCTGGGTCGTTTCTGGCAGTTCCAGTGAGGTAGAAATGGTCGTGAGCCGTGTATGGTAGGTCACAATTCTTCTCATGGCGAGTCATATTGTTGATCTCGTTTCCGCGGTAATACAGCTTCTGATTGCGGACTGACCATGGTACATTAGATCTTTCATCGTCCAAGCGCCATAGAAGATGATCCGAGACCAACTTATGGAGACGCTGTGCCGTGGGTCTTTTTTCCGGTTTTGCTTGCATACACCAGCTGACAAGGCGAGTCAGCATCGCACTGTAGGGACTCTGGCGAAACAATCTATCTTGTGCAAAGGGAATTTTATCCCAGTTCTCCAATGTGTCTCCCCCGTTCTGCTGACACACTTCTGCAGTCTTTGCTTTCATGCTGTCATAGTCCATTCCACCTGCCAAGCTGCACAAGTCAAATATGACTTTACCTACGTTCCATACATTTAACTTCCCATTGAACTTGTGAGCTGGGTTGATTTGTTCACTAGGTGGATTTGGCCAGAGATAGCCATAGACACGCTGTTCCTACGAAAAGTTAGCAGTACTCGGTGCAAGAGCGCAGTGCGTTACCGGAGCGTGGTACCCCTCCGTGCCCTGCTGTGTCAAACCACGCGGATTATGCGCTGCGTCCTGACCGGCATCCCGTTGCGTATTGTCGACCATGCGTACATACTCGGAAAGACCAAAATCACCCAACTTCACCGATGGAAAAATTGGTTCGTCCATACCTCCTGTCTTAGCGGAACTCTTCTGATGGTGTTCTTCGTAACCGAGAAATATGTTCTCGGGTTTCAGATCCAGATGTAGTATTAGGTCTGGCCTGTGCCTTTCTGTACCGCCAATAGTCTCACCAACAAAGGTTTCCATGACAAGTATAGCCTGTGCGAGAGAAGCGAAAACGTGCCATATGAACAGTTCGGGCAGATACCGCTTGAACGCACGATAGCGAGCGCGTAAGATCTCGAGGTTTCCGTGTGGAGCATACTCTAGATAGTAGCGCCATCGGTGTTTGGTACGTCTCTCATATGCTTTGAAACCTCGCAAGTGGACGATATCTGTGAACATTGAGGTGTTAGCTAGCAGACCAAATCGACACAGAACGTGGGCAACGATTATTTGCGCTCTTAGACGTACTTTCGGATTGCTCTTCGTTCAAGGCTTTTTGAAGCACGGCTTCTCGTGCAAGAACCGAACGGGTTGGATCAAACAGGAAATCAGGATTGGTGTTTTTCTGTTCCTTCATCACCATCTCATCCAGTAGCTCGCCATGATCGTCGTTCTTAACCCACACAGCTACAGTGCCAAATCCTCCACTTCCAAGGTGGCGCCATACTTTCCAGTCGTCGTCATCCTGATTGTCAAGGCGTATCTTAGACCGCAGAAATTTCACGGCTCCCGCACTGATCAATGCGTTCTGAACTCTGGTCGAGACTTCCGTAAAACGACTTGGGCGGCGATGCTGCACACGATAAGTATTCGGATCTGTCAGGTCAGGCGATTCAAACGATTGAGTCCGAGGCCGCTTCGTTCGAAAGTGATTGTTAGCCATCATTTCTCCAGGAAAGCATGCAATGTCCCACCATCCACCTGTAGTCAGCTGCTACCCATTTTGTGTGCTGTACTCATCACTTTTGCTATATTCGTACAAAGAACGTGGGATAGCCGCAAGCAGAAACATCAACAAAGAACGCAACATCTGGTCAGAAAACAACGGGTTCTTTGCATGAGGCGATTCACGAGCTACATAGATTGAACACAAACGGTTCATTGTTCTTCATCACCGTCTGTAGCTGGGTCAATGCATAGAATGAACACAATAGTGCTGTGATATCAATGGCCGTCAATCTTTGTGGCCACGTTTCGAAGCATGCTGTGGATTCTTGACTTGACATCGTAGTAAGATGATGGAGGTTGAGGAAGTAGAATTGACAGCACGGACCGGAGCAGGAACCTGAAGTGTCGGAGAAGTTATCGGTCAACCACGTGACTAATGACCATATCTACGTCTATGTACCTGCCTATATGTCTATGTAGATACCTACCATGATGTTTACACTGTTAGCTAACCTTCCAACATATGAAACAAATTTGGCGAGCTCCGCTTGTTGCTCCCTTGCCGCCGCGCTGTTGACAGCTCCGAATTTCGTTTTCTCTTCTTAGCTGACGGTTCCTCACGCATGTCGTGCTGACTCTCATGCCTGACCTCCGTCACCTCTTCTGCGTTGTTCTCACGAGCAGCTGCTGTGAGTGGATACGCACGGGTTCCATGTACGTACTCATTCCCAACCCTCACTCTTTCGTGCTCGTCCATGGCCAGCCACTCATTGCGAATTTGCTCCGTGATGTGCGGCTCCATGAGGGCTGGTTGTTCTTCCGCGATCTCGCGTCGTCGACGATCAGCATGGAGCCATTCAGCCACATGCTCGTAATGCTCCCGAACAAATCCTGCTCGTTCGACAGTTGTAAGTGTATTCCATCGGTCCTTAAGCATGTCCATGTCTGGTTCTGTTTCTGGTTCTATGTCTGACTCGAGTTGTTGCCTGCAATAAATTTCGAAGCCCTCAAACACCATCAACTTGAAATTGTCTACTCGCTGGACCTGAGTGAACTTATCGCTCCACTGCCGTACGCGCGTTGAAATAGCTTGATTCCATCGATCCTCAGCGAGTTTCTGTAATTGTGCTTCAGGATATCCTGCCCGCCGTAGCTTTCCGCGCTGGTGGGCACAGAAGAGCTCCGTGACGTCGGGACATGGAACTGGTCGAAATGGTTCTTCGAGGAGATACTGTAAATGCTGTAGATCTGAACGTTCTGAACCCTCTTCTGGCACAGTGTCATGAGCGTCGAGGTCACGATGTTCACCAGCATTGTGTCTGAGGTCTAAAGGAGCACTTTGTAGGTCTCTATACTCATTCGAGAATATGATCTTTCCATTCTCGATATTGATGGCGCTACTGTTCAAAAGATCGTCTCGCCAGACATATTGCACGTATTCTTTCGTCTGTGCCTGATGACATGCAGTCATTAACCCTAGGTAACGGTCGTGCCCTGGTGTGATGAGTTGATCCGTCCGAGCGTTCCGCAGCAGTAGTCTTGCTGGGTCTAATATCAGAGGCGGCTCATCCGGATCGTTATTTTCTGGACGCAGTAAAGTGAAGTAATCCCAGATTGTGTTCGGAAGACCACAATTTTTTTCGTCATGGCCCATGTGGTTGATCTCGTTTCCGCGGTAGTAGAGTTTCCGCCCTCGTACATTGTACGGCATTCTCGATTCTGTCTCGTGGTATCTTCGTTGGAGAACGGCTTTGATGTCAAGAGCTAGTTGATGCGCAGTCGGCCTATCGCTAGGTTTTACACGCATACAAGATCTGATCAGGTTAGAAAGTTCTTTAGAGTATGAACTGTGTGTCCACAGCTTGTCGGTCGCAAATGGCTTCCTATTGAAATTGGGCAAAGTGTCATGGTCATTAGCCTGGAATTGTCGCTCTGTCTTAGCTCTCATGTTGTCTTCATAGCCACCCGGATGTGCAAGGCAGTAAAGATCAAACATAATTTTGCCAATGTACCAAACATTCATCTTGCCTGTGATCTTGTCTTCAACATTGATCTGTGGAGAGTGCCAAGTTTGATCGTAGCGAAGTTGCTCCTATAAACTGTCAAATGTTTTCATAGAAACGATCATGTACAAAGCATACCGGAGCCTTGAATCCAGGCGTCCCTTGCCATAACAAGTACCCAGGGTTTGCTGCTGGGTTTGGTACATCCTGCTCATCACCTTGAAATGAGTATTGTGCAAGGCCGAAATCGCCTAGCTTGACAGAAGGGTAAAGAGGTTCAATAAGACCGCCTGTTATCCAGGGTTCATCGTAGCGTCTCTCAATATACGTTTCCTCGTATCCTAGGAATATATTCTCGGGCTTGACGTCTAAATGCAAAATAAAATCATTTTTCAGCCTCTGTAGTCCACCGATGTTGTCGATTGCCAACGAATCACTTTCCATCGCACTAACTGCCTGTGCCAATGAGCTGAAAACATGCCACAAGAACAACTCTGGCAGATACCTGTTGAACGCCCGATACCGCCGGCGCAGTATGTCGAGGTTCCCATGTGGAGCGTATTCTAGATAGAACCGCCATCTACGAGAAGGTATGTTGTACGCCTTGAAACCTCGCAACTGGACGATGTCTAAAGAAAATCATTGTCAGTCTTGGCCTTATACTATCCCCGTGTTTGTTTTCAGAATGGGATGCCAAACGTGGACTCACTCTCGCAGCCAGATTGATTCAAGATTCGCTGAAGCAGGGCTTCTTGAGAAAGATCCTCGTTCTCCTGCCATTCACCGTTTTCATGATAGTCCCGCTGTTCCTTCATAACGAGCTCATCTACCACTTCGCCATTATCGTTGGTCTTGACCCAGACCGCCGCTGTCCCACAAGCGCCGCCCCCTAAGTATCGCCAGACATTCCAAGACTCTTCATCATGATTGAATCGCACTTTCGATCGCAAGAACTCAACAAGCCCTGGATTGCAGAGACTATCTTTGACTCGTGCCGAGATCTGCGAGAATAGACCAGGAGGAGTGTTCGGCACTTGACGATAGTCCTGATCGAAGAGATCAAACACTTCCCAGTCTTCGGTTCTGCAACGCTTTGTTCTGTGTGTATCAGTCATTGTAGATTAGAAGGTAGCTGCTCGCCATTTGTTTGACATCCTAGATGATGGTTCTGGTTATATCAACGTTCCAACCAGGAAAGCTCAGTTCGATAACAAAGAAGCAGAATAGCTGCGAACAGAATTTTGTCGCAGAAAGGATGTTAGACACCAATCACGAAACAAAGACGCCAGAAATAGGGCAAGAAGCAAAGGCTAGAAGAATTGCATTCATATTGATCGTTTGGGATAGCATACAACAGCACTCCTGCTTAGCAGTGCGATAGCCTTCATGACTGAGGTCAAGTCACTGTATTGCACTCTTGGGGGTGCATACTTCTTTGACCCGCTCGCAAGATGAAGCATCGAGCTCGTTGCGTCCAAATTGCTGAAAATGACAATGAAATTCGAGGAAGGGGCAAAGAACGTGTTTGGCTGATTCGTTGGCAATCGACAACATCGGTGGACTACAGAGGCTGAAAAATGATTTTATTTTGCATTTAGACGTCAAGCC
>Ga0115846_100585_pt1 | contig 18566 bp, 12 predicted proteins | sample InSIn5gowninarea_2_FD_83860 | JGI IMG/M metagenome (GOLD analysis project Ga0115846, IMG submission 83860)
CTTTATGATATTAATTGTTGGAATTTATTTTGCTTGATAATAGTTGTTATTGGTTTCTTCTCTATATGAGTATTTAGTTCTTCTTCTTCTTCTAAGGCCTCCACCGCATCTACCTTTGCTATTCTATCCTCTTCTTCCTTGAAAACTTAAAGATACTTTAGCCATTGGTTTCTCTTTTTACTATTATCTTTGAATGAAAGTGGTAGGTTGAATGCTTGCTCCAATGATAGTTGTGGTAACTATTTCAACCTTTTCTCATGAGTTTGTAAAGAGCCCATTAGCTCATCCACAAAAACAATTGACAAATTTTTTTATTCTTCAAAGGCAATAACTATTGAATCATATTTTGTTGGTAGGCTTGTTAGAATATTTTAAACAATTCTCTATTCCTCAATATCCTCACCAGTCATTTTCATTTAATTGATTATACTCACTATCTAAGTGAAAAAATCACTAATGGTATCATGTTCATGCATTTTCAAACTTTTAAATTCTTTTCTTTACAATTGTAATTTCACCATTTTTACCTTGTTTATCCCTATTAAAATATATCTATCTTAAGTTTTTTCAAAGATATTAAAAGCATATTATTTAAAACATTTAAATACCTATTAGGGTATTTAATAATTAAGATTATTTAACCTACAATAGCTTTTAAACTCTGCGTATCAAATCTTACGAGATACACTGATTAAATGTGTGCCCACAGATCTTCATAATCCCATTGTCGCAGACCACCGTTTTAACCTTTTTGTATGCCTATTTATGACAATGCTCTTCATCAAACATAATTTGTTCAGTTTGAGCTTCTTCATGGTATCAGAGAAGGTCATTTTACGACCTGTTCTTTTTAGCAAGTTTGAGGGGGGATTGGCCTCACGCCTCCCCCTCCCCTCCATCTTCACTCTGTGTTATTTTATTTTTTTGCATAGTATTAAGTTCTTTTTTGTTGTCTTCGTTGGACGACTCCTTTGGTGACGTCCTTTTTTGGAAGCAGCTCTTGCAACCCCTCTCCTCCATCATTTGTTTCATTTCTTCCCCCTTTGAAGATCCGCTACTCACCACTTCTAATCGTGTGGCCATTCCGTAGATCTGCATTTCTAGACGTGATTTTTTTTCTGGCATAGCGTGGTATGAATCATGTATTTTTTGATATGTTTGTGCAAATTTTCCAGCTCATGGCTCTGCTCAGTGTGCATGCGAAGAAGTGTCTTTTTTGTGGATCGCATGGAGGATCTGCTCATGGAGCCGTGGATGGGTCGTGGTGTTTGAAGGAAGACATACTTTTTCTGAGTTGCGTGTTGAGATCTTCGTCGAATCTACTGTTCCTTGGATCATGAATCTGTTGTGTATGGATGGGGAGATCTACAGTTTATGGCCCTCTTAATGGCCTTGTATTATCCTTCTCGATACCTATATCTGTTGTGCTCCTTGATCTGTTTTCTCTAACCAGAACCAGGTCACAGCTTCTGACGTCTGCAAACGTTCAACCCCTGCAATACATAAAATAACAAACACCAAAAGGCACAATGGAATAGTACATAGAAAACAGGGAAACAACAGAGGATTGAAAGACTGTATGCTATAGTCTAAAAAATAGGAAAGTTGTTACTTGAGTTGGAAATCCCCTCCCTTAGGATTTCCTTAAGAAGGTGACATATCCAATGAAGAGGCAAGAAAATAAAGGTTGCAATAGCTGGAATTATTATATGAGAAAAGGATCATATCCATTGAACATCAAAAGGTATACCATTTATAATGCAAGAGACCATTTGGAAAGAAAATCAAAGGTAGATGCGGTGGAGGCCTTAGAAGAAGAAGAAGAACTAAATACTCATATAGAGAAGAAACCAATAACAACTATTATCAAGCAAAATAAATTCCAACAATTAATATCATAAAGGAAACTCAAATCAGAAAAATAAAAAATATAGTGTTATTACTAAAAAAACATAGGATATTATAGTCATGAATGTAGAAAAAGAATGTCTTATGAAAATAAGAAATAATCCCACTAGAATAATGAGAATTATGAAAATATAGATACATGTGAATTTAAAAGACCATTAGAAAAATATTTAGTATTTTAATGGCAGTTGTACTAACCACATATGTGGGAATGAAGAAATCTTCTTCAATATAGATGAATCCCTCAAATCTAAGGTCAAAATAGGAAACACTATCAAGATACATATCATTGGAAAAGGGAGGATTCTAGTTCATACAAAATACGAAAAAAAAGAGACATATTCCTAATGTGTATTATGTACATGCACTAAAATAAAACTTGCTAAATATCTAATACTTTTTATGAAAGAGATATACAATGAAATTTAAAGATGGATATTGCATTATAATAATAGAGATAAAAGTATCATAGAAAAAAGTAGGAAGGACAAATACTAATATCTTTCTTTTAAAACTTAAATTGAAATATTATTATCTTTTAGTGCAATTGTTAAGGATACTATATGGTTATGGCATCTTAGATATAGACATTTAAGTTTTAGTGGTATACGTTTATTGCACAAAAAGTAAATGATAAGGGGATTACCTCTTACAAAGAAGCCCAATCAAGAATATGAAGGTTTCCTAGTTCACAAACAACACAGGGATATATTTCATAAAGGAAACTCATGGAGAGCCTCAAAACCATTGGAACTAGTGCACTAAGATTAATATGGGCTTATGCAAACCAACTAACTTGTCAATTATAGATTCTTTATAAATTTTATAAATGACTATAAAAGAAAGATATTGGTACTTCTCCTGAATTGAATTCTTTAGTTGAAAACAAAAGTTGACATTATATACAAACTTTAAGAATAAATGGAGGAGGTGATAGTATCTCATATAAATTTTATAATGTTTTTAAAGAAAATGGGATTATAAGAATATACATACCTTGATACATAACACATCAAAATAGTTTTTCTAACATAAATAATAGGACAATAATAAAATTGGTGAGAAGCATGATGAAGTCAAAATCATTACCAAATGAATTTTGGGCAGTAATTATAGTATATGTTGTCTATATATTAAATAGGTCCCCAATAAACATGGTAAAGAATATAATTCTACAAGAAGCATAGAGAGATTTGCAAAGAGCCCATTACCAAGGATTGACAAGTTAAGAGTCAAGAATATAATTCTACACTCTTTACAAATTCATTACCAAGTTAAGATTGTTTAGGTGCATTGCATATGCACATGTCCCAACTTAATCGAATGGCTCCCTCCTCTTTGAAGGCCAATAAAAGAAAAATGAAGGGAGATTTGCAATAGGGTTTATACATACATAAAATATTCTTTAAACATGGTTTTTCGTAAAATATTATGGTTGTGAATGCCCTAGTAGATAAGTAGGTAAAATGTGGAAGCATAGAGAAGGTATGCACCAAATCAATTTACCTTTTTCATCGTCCTCAAAGAACACAACAAATTGGGAGATTTGCATTAATATTTATACATACATCAAAGACCCTTTAAAAGTGGATTTCTATCAAATATTTGGAGTTTTGAACGTCTTGGAAAATATTTATGCAAAATATGGAAGGTAGAGAAGGCATGCTAATTATTTTACAAGATGCATGATGCAAATATAATTTTATTGATTACAATTATTGGAGGAATGCAATTCATGGTTACAACAAGAATTCCCTTAAAATATTTGATCTAATGAAGCACTTTGGAACCAATGCTAACAACATAACCTTCCAACCCTAACAACATAACTTTTATGTGTGTTCTACTTGCATACAGCCATAAAGGTGTGGTGGATGATGGAAACATAATTTCATGAACTAAAATGATTATAGGATATGCACAAAATGAATACATTGAAAGAGCTCTGAATTAATATAAAACCATGTACGTCTATATAGAAATAGGATTTATTTATATATGCATAAGGTTTATTTATATTTTCATAGGGTTTATATATATATATACATATGGTTTATGTATATATGCACATGGTTTATACATGATACTAAAGCTAATATGATATCTAACATTAGGTGTTACATCGAAGATGATACCAAGAATCTCTTAAGTGATACCAATTATCTTTAGGGATGATGCCAAGTGTCTCTAGTGTTGATGCTAAGTATCTCTTGGGCTAACGTCAAGTGTGTTACAATCGATGATGTAGCTATTAACATCATCTATTATGTCAAGATAAAAATCAAAATTTTAAATTAAAAAAAAAATACTTTGCATTCTAACATCCATGTTGATGCTAATTCGCCTTTTGATAGTAGTGCAAACTTCACAACCATAGAGTAGTGTAGAGCAGTGTAGGAGCAAGAAGAGTGTAGAGAAGATTGATCATCATATTGATGTCATGAAATAGGAGCTGAAAGAATTGCTTATCTAGAGAGGCCAATGAAGCATATCCTTTATTTAATATTACATGATATGTTAAGATCAAATTGAAGGTATATCTTATGAAAAGAACTCCTAGGTATGTGTATTATGTGATAGCCTTAACAACCTTCACTTTATATGTGATATAAACTACATAGAGATCCTTTTTTGGTAGATTCAGTACCATGAATTTTACTTTTTGGAGGTTAAATTCTAGCCCATGCATGTCAAAGTATGTACTAGTTAAGTATGTCCAACTATTATTTAAGTCCTTTTATTGTGTATGACATGAGGATAATGTTATCAACAAAAAGAAAAATCATAATAGTAGTACCAAAATGTAAGCAACCTTTCCTATTAGCAAAAGATTCGATAATGAGTATTTCTAATTCATCAATATACAATTCAAAGAATGTAGGTGAAATAGGGGAACCTTGTTTAACCCTTATGGTACTATGAACATATCTTGTTCTAATTGATCCAATATTAACATGACTAATAACTTTCTCATAAAGGATCATAACAAATGAAGTAACCTTCTGTGGAATTTATATATCCTTCAACCTTTGAAACAATAATTGTCATGATACAATATCAAATACCTTTTCTGAAGTTAAAAATAATAATAATTTTATGTCTTTATTGGCATTGACTTCTTCAATAATAGCTCTAAGAGTTAGAATATGATCACAAGTGTATTTACTTCTTTTGAATCTAGCTTTTCCTTTTGCACAAAGTTTCTTAGCCTCAACAAAATTGGGTATGAAGATATCAAGGGTTGTTGCAATATGGTCAACCATGATAGTTTTGTAATTATTTGGATTCAATAGATCTTCAAATTTATGGATGGGGTGAATGATCTTTGAAGACCAAGAGAATGGGAACCCATGAATAACTATTTGGTTGAAGAGTTTGGCAATATGATTAGCCAAAATTGTAGGGCTATGTTTTAGGAATTTGATAATAATATAATTTGTTAGAATTTATTATGGATGATCTTGAGTTTAGTGTTTTAAATTTTGATGATAAAAATTCAAGATAAAATCTAAAGGATTGATGCAATTAAAGTTAAGAGAAATTTATACTATCATAGTTTGTTGGTTGAGTTGATCATGTTGTGACCTTGTTTCACAGAGCATCCCATGTTCAAATCCGACCAAGAGTGATACAATGTACTCCCTATAGTCGTCCCATAGACCGCTCTTGGTCTCCTGCGAATGTTAATAAAATTTCTTTCTTTCTTTCTTCCATCTAAGAGCACATAAAGATATTAGTGTTTGTTTATTACCTCCAAAGCTGAGAATCTTTATCAAGGATTTACTCCTAAATGATTGTATCAACTTCCAATAACATTTAACATTACACTTTATTAGAGTTAACAATGCATGTTTTAACTCCATTAAATAAGAAATATAACATTATTTAAAATTATATAAAACAAATAATTACACTTTATATTTTCATCTACAACATTTAAAGCTTAACACTTATAAACATTGACACTTAATATATAAAATTTAACATTTTATTGAAATATGAACAATCTATTTTATTTTCATACTTTTATTATTGACATTCATTAAATATATTTCACTCCTTTCATTTTGCCCTCAAATGAATATTATCAAATTAAAAACCTCCACCATGCATGATTAAAACAATTTTAACAAGGGATCCACATACAACGCTGGAGTGCCGTGATTTATTGATGGTTTGACCGAGAGATATCACTTATCTCATGAATTGAAACCGAGGACCTACGAGCAGACGCAGTTCCGTTTTCACCACCGGCAATACAATTATTATCATCTTCTTCATAACATGAGCTTTGATCTGAATCCGAAGTAGACGATGGACTTTTCGCACTTTGGAAGCCCGTGATGAAGCCTCCTTCCTGTCTAAATACTTAGCAAAAGATTTGATAGATTTGCCCTTGCTGTTCTCTTCAGCCACGATGTTGGGATCTTTAATAAAATAATAAAGCATACGGCAAATAAATATTAAGAGGGCAAATGCTGATGCTGCGCCCGTAATTAGGTACAACCCCCAAAAGCTATCCATACTTAACCTGTTGGAATCGACTTTTGCTCCAGCACTAGTGCACATAGTTCTATTGAAATACATGTTTTCAATTTGGTGCATTTCCTTGTCCTCCGAAAGGGATAAAACAGCCCTTGAAACGTCTGAGACGAGAGGGGAGCCTTTTGGAAACACCTGCACCAAAGCCCGCTTCAGTCACGGTCAACACTCCAAAGCCAGATTATTAAATTGATTAATAGAGAAAGGAACTTACGAAGCCCAGGCCGCCAGTTCTATAGGTAGGTCCAACCATTGTATATCCGCATTGCTTGGACAAGAACAAGCGAACATATGGAATCTCCTGAAATATAGCAGCCACGCCTCCGTTGTCTGGACCATTTGTTAGAGCGTCTGCAAATCCCTCTGCTGTGGAGTAATTTTTCAGATTTTTTGGATCTATGCCTAATTGATCCTGCAAGTATTCACGTACGAAAGATCTATCTTGATAACCTACTGGAGCTCCGCTGGCTCTGAGAGATTCCACGCTTGTAATCGTTGGTTTCATTTGCTGAACTGTAAGAATCGATGTCAAGCTGGCAGTGTAGCTGGACGTCAAAATTAGAACTACAAAAAGCCATATTATAATAACCAGTCGAGACAAGCTGCTCACGATCCTCTCTCCTGCAAAGTCAAGATTTTCAGATTGAAAGAATTCTTTTAAATTCAATTGCATGTTAACAAAGTCCAACTTTTCATGTGGGAGGAAACTGAAAAAGCTTACTGTGAGAGAAAAAGAGTGTGGAGAATGAAAACCTGTAACGACAGCGATAGGAAACTGTTAAAAAGTTAGGCTATTGGAAACCATTGTAAGTAAATTGAAGGAGAAGTAATTCCTGAGCTAAGAAAGCTGGAAATTTGAAGTACCATAATAGAGTGACAACTTGTTGACTGGGTGTCCCTCCAAAGGCGGGATTTATCCTGTGCTCGAGTAGCCACACAACAACTCCCGTAAACACGAAGAATGCGGCGGTTGTGAACCACATCCCTGGAGTAAACGGCTGCATAAATGCCCACGCATTATTGCCCTCATCTGTCTTAATAGGAACAACCATTACCAAACCAGATTCTTTATACGGCTGTGTGAAATCAACGTAATTGCTACGATTCGCTAGAATCGTAATGTCTCCCATGACTGCGTCAAATTTCTGAGGAATCGAAATAGTTAGGTGACAAAAAATTCGAGTATAGTTATTCAATAAATATCTTTTATAGGGACATACCTGGAGATAGACTTGATAAACTAGGTCGTTATAGGTGTGATTCGGGTAAGGGATGAGATCATAGGGCAATGCATAGTTGACCCGTTTCAGAACAGCATCAGATACATCCTTGCAGAAACCAGTGACTATGCTCTCATTGTGGGTTTGATCGTACGTTACCGTGAGGAATTCTTTGAATCCATCTTTTACAGGCACTCCAATTTGAAGCCTTTTGCCAATAGTTGGTATTACTCAACCGCGGGGAACCTGCGTAGTTTGACCGGGCCAAATCAAAGGCCCCAATGTTCTATAGCTACTATTCTGAATTGAAGCTGGCACTGACTCAGACTGAAGCGTTGTCGATATCTTGTGTGTTTTATCCGTCCAATATCCAACAACATGAAAACTTTGACCCACTACATTCACTATCTCATAAGTGGATTCCGCAGTCTCCCCATTAATTAGTTGAACAGGGCCACTCAAGCCGGATAAATTGGTCTGAAGAATTTCATTCAGAAGCTGTTGCCCCTCCTGAAAAGCCTTGATGTCTCTCAAACCCGTCGAATTTCCAATTGTTCCGGCAGAAGGTCACGAGGGATCCAGGAAATGAAGGCTCGCATTAGATCCTAGCCTTCCAATGGCCTGGGCTACCATCTGCACCGCATCGTATGCCAGTAAACCGTAAATATTGAGCTCGGCTTTCTCTTCCTCAGGATTCTCCATTCGAAACTCTCTTTTCCACCTTTGGGTGAAATTGCTTAGCCTGTCTGAAGTTGGTACGTGGGACTTAATTCCGATTAATCCTTGCATGGACGCCATGGTGGACGAATTCAGAAGAACATCCAAGAGGCTTGTAAGCCCATCCGTTGTTATCCAAACGTAACCGGCCTCTATCATTCCTATTGCATGCGCTTCTGCGAAAAGATCCAGACCTAGGGCAGGATTCATGTGGGCAACAAAAACTCTGGATTGCATATTATTCAGTTTGTAAAGCTCCTCCCTTATCTCTTCTCTACTGGCGGTTAGGGGTATTGGAGATCTGTGCTCGATTTCAGAGTCGACATCCCTTAGCGCATCGCAGAGCGACGAAATAGCGCCTGACCCAAAATCATTGTCAGGATAAATTACCACGATTCTTCTCCAACCATAGGTCTCAACTACGGCTGCAATGGCCTTCATCTGTAAGGCGTCGCTGTGGGCAACTCGGACAAAATAGGGAAATCTGTGGCTGGAAAGTAGCGGACTCGTAGCGGAGACTGAAACAATTGGTACGTTCGCTGCATCTCCCATATGTGATACGAATTCTGCAACATCGGATGTCTGCGGCCCAATTATGGCAATCACTTCCTTTTTAAGCTGTTCAATAGCTGCATTCACCCACATACAACATCAATTCTAGTTTAAATTTGGCAATCAAAGGTTAACTAATGGTTTTTCAACCATGAAGGCCGAGAGTTCTGTGAAATAATTACCAGCGGAAGCGCCCACAATAGCGTCGCTCTGGTCGTCGAGCATTTGAATAGCCAACTTCGTGCCATTCAAAATTGCCGTATCATTATTGATGTCCGCCTCCGCTAAATTAATATCCGCTTTGGCAACACGTCCTACCCAGGAATTGAAATTCAATAGAACGCCTATCTGAACTGTGCCATTTTGGAGCGAATGGCAGAGATTCGGAACACAGAATAAGAAATATATAGTTATAAATGTTGTTCCCCCAATTCGGCCTCGTTCCTCCGTTGCTGCCTTGCAGACTCACCTCCATAAGTGCACAGATAACTTCCTTTATATGCCTCCTCACAAAATGCGCTTGACAAAGTCAAGCGACGACTTTCAAAAACATTGTCATCTTCCTTTATTAATGAACTGAGTTGACTAACGAATTTTTTATTGGTGAATAGGTGCAGTCGATGATACTCTGGCCTCTACTTGATTTGGGAAGAGAGCATAATATAGGGTTTCCTGACGATTATTTGATTTGAGATGAGGACCAATACCATTAACAACTTTCAATACTAATATTATTTACTAATATTGCAAACTAAGGGATCAGTTATTTGGACCGTGCAAATGCTTCTTTCACTCAAGAAAGATTCAAAAACGTCATCTGGTAATCTTCTTAAACGTCACCTGAAAGTTTCTTAAAGTTGTCAATGACGATAAACATTTATCTTCATTGAAGATCATGTACCATAAGTGTCTTCCAAGTTCCCTATGAATAAACCTTTTCTTTAATTCTACTCTTTTTTGTTTGCTCTGATACTATCGGACTGTGTCTACCTGTTTATCTTCTGAACAAATAAAACGTAGTCAAGCTAAAGCTCTGGATTCCTGTTTGAAAACAATGTTGTCGTATGTAAGATTTGGTCAAAACTCCCAACTGATTTCAGAAACAGACATGTGGATGGAAATATAATATTGGCAAAGCACATGTTAGACAGCAAAATGTGTGGTCACATCACAATGAGATAAAATAAATAAATAAAATTGAAGGAACAGAAGCTTCTTTTATGTTTTGACTTCTAGATTATACATTTGTTTGCCGATGCCAAGAAATTTTTTTATCACATGGACCAGACCATGAACGTCAATTTGCATACTGAGTAGAGATTAGTGTTCGGGATCTCCATTAAGGAATCAAAAGTTTGACTCAAAAACCTTTTATTTTAAGAAGGTGATGTAGTTAATTTTAGTAAGTTTGAAGATTTTTTTTTTTTTTTTTTTAATTTGGTGAAAAAAGATTATTTTTATTTTAATGAAATTTTTTATTTTATGGATTTTTTTTTAAAAATATGATAAAAAATTGTTTTTTTTTTTTAATTGTGATGAATTAAAAGTAATATCATTTAATGTAAGTACTTAGAGAGTCATTGAATATTTTTATATAAATATAAGGTAAAGTAATAGAGGTCTACATTAAATTGAAATGAAAGGTCATCCATGGTTTTGTTGCAACCATGAGTGAATCATGATTAGGAAATACTAGGTTTAAAGGTTTATAGTAAAATGCTAAGATCATGCTTATAAAAATAATATAAAAATAATATGATTAAAAGAGGTTAAGATCACATGATTTGAGAAGTAAATATTTATCTATATTAAAAAAAAGATTTGAAGATAAATAAAAGAAGGAAGTACGCTAGTTGCATCCATGTAATTGAGGAAGAGTAGGTGTATGCTTGCCTCAAAATGGACTAGATGTAAACTCAACTAGAGAGACTAGTCAATATCTAGATTAATATGTGAGCCACACCAATGATAAGATAGCAAAGCACAAGCATGGATGTTATACCATATTTATGAAACTTAAACCTGCAAACCATCCATGGACATATCGAACTCATGAAATGGAATAGAGAGATATATAAAGTTCTATGGAATCAATCAGAATAAATAAACATTAAATCAAACCATGTGTAAGTTAAATTAATGATGTAAATATGCATGGTCAACCATACTTGATAGTCGATATAAACTGTTACAATCCCACCAATTTATGCATTATAAATTGGACATCATGTTATGATCCCATAACATGTTATTAATGTTATATTTGTATTTATTCCATATATATTAGAATTGGAAGGTGAAAGGTCACAAAGGACTATTATATGAGGCCTTCCTTATTATAATTTATCCAAGGAATAAAATAATTTTTTGAGGAGAGAATTCATTCTCGAGGAGGTTCCCCCCTCGAAGTGTGAAAGGCGATTCATATTAACTAGTGTTATATTAGAGTTATTTATTATTAAGTGGTTTCGTATTATTGAGTGGTTTGGTATACTTAAGGTTGTTTGTAATAATTTTTTGAGAATATTATTAAATATTGTTGAAGAATTATTTATTTGAAATATTATGTTCCTAAGAAGTAGTATTAGAGTATGATCTTTGCACTTGTGGGTGGATTTGGAGAAGTTGAAGGGTTTTTTTGGCTAGTTCAAGTGAATCGTTCATATATCACACATCCAAAGGTATTTTATACTGAAATTTTGAGGGTTTGTAAGGAATCACACCCAAAAGTGTCAATAAACATTTCAAGTATTTTGGATCTTATTTGTGTATTTTATAAGCATTTCAATTTTTGTAATAAAATGATTATATAAGGTAGGATAAGGGGTTTTGGATTTTGAAAATTTGGGAGAACTTTTGTAGAAATAAGATCCTCTTTCAATAAAATGTTTAGGTCATTTGGATCACTATTGGTTGAATTATGATAAGATTGGTGTTTCTTCTAAAAAATCATTGATCTAGAATTATGAAAAAGGGAAAACATAATTGATAATATATTTTTCTTCTTTGCAAGTTTGTTTCTGAAATTTAAATGGTTTTCATATTATTGGTTCATAAGTATACAATTTAAATTTAAGAATTTTTAAAGCTATTTTGACCATTTTGTGTGAAGAATATTGGGGGTCTCCTTATAAACACTTTAGGATCTAGAAGGGGTAAGAGTAGAACGATCACATATTTCCCATAATTTCAAATTTGCTTCTAAACTTTTTTGGGATTTCATATATTTGTATCTAGAGTGGTTAGTAAAAGTTTCAGATCATTTCAATGATATCTAACTAATCTATGATAAAATTGGTGATTACAATTTTCCTAAAAAGGGGCAAAGGTGAAATTTTTATAACATTTGCATATGATATCAATTTTGGATGAAATTTTATATTTGGATGGGAATTGATGGTAAATATCTACATGAAAAAATTTAGAATTATTGCAATTATTTTTATATCCATTGTAATTTCTAAAAATGTATACTCTTGTTCCACCTTTACATACACATACATTAAAATAATATAAAGATGAATTTGATGATTTCTATGCCAAACATGAATTGGATTACGATACATATCTTTCTTACTTCACTAATGGACTAAGTAAAGAAATAAAAGGTAATGTAATCTTATTCACTCATGAAAACTTAAATAAGGCATATGTATTAGCAATGCTTGAAGATGATAAGCTAGCAATGGCGGAGAATAATAAACTTTCATTTTGTGTAGCAATTGCTCAGAGACACTTGGGCCTTTTGATGATATGTGTATGTATATAAATAATTTGGATTATGTATTGAACACTCTTAAGGATAAATTTACTCTCCTTTCTTAGGACCTTCATGAGATTCTTCTGAAGGAGCTAGTTTCTTCAGGTGTAGTGGAGCATGTTGTAGAGTGTGAGGTTCTTCCTCTCAATTGCATTAGTACAGATAATATGTAGCCATTTTCTTCAAGTTTAATAGATCATGTTTTAGAGTGTGAGGATATTGCTCTCAATTATATTAGCATGTACATGGTGGAGCAATAAGATTTAATGGAGTATTCGTGCCAAGACTTTAGAGCATCACAACAACATGGTGGCTTCTTTGTTGACTCTTTTGGATCATTATTTTTATTTCCTACTCCTCAAAAGAAACATTACTTTTATGGGATTATGATACATATATGGGAACCTATTCATCTTTGGTGAATTGTTAGCTATTATGATCGAGTTAGATTCATTGGTTATCTACTCTCTTTATTGTTCATGAATGTATTGCATTTTGTATTTTGGCAAGCTTTGAGGATAAAGCTTGTCAAAGAGATCAACAATGTAATGAATATCCTTAGTGGAATAGTAGGTTATGTTTTTATGATGTATGATGTATTCAAGCTTTGAGTACAAAGCTTCTTTAAGGGAGTGGCAATATTATGATCCCATAACATGTTATTAATGTTATATTTATCCTATATATATTAGAATTGGAAGGTGAAGGGTCACAAAGGGCTATTTATATGAGGCCTTCGCTATTGTAATTCATCCAAGGAATAAAATAAGTTTTTGAGGAGATAATTCATTCTCTAGAAGATGCCCCTCTCAAAGTGGGAAAGGTGATTCTTATTAGTTAATATTATATTATATTTATTTATTATTAAGTGATTTCATATTATTGAGTGGTTTGGTGCAATTAAGATGGTTTGGAATACTTTTATGAGAATATTATTAAATATTGTTGAAGAATTCTATATTTGAAATATCAGGTTCCTAACATATCTAATGTTCATTTGAAAAGGGTAGAGAGGAAGAGGTTGAAAAGATAAACTAAAGGGTAGAAGAGGAATAATATATTTCAGAAGAGATCAAGAGGATCTCAAGGTGATATGTAATCTCTAAAAGTGTATGGCTTACGTAATCACTAGAATCCTATGGCTTAATTGGATCCTTAAATATAGATATATAATTTTACTATTTTTTCAAATATATATCCTCAATACAAAGGTATAATTACTGATTCAAATAAATAAATAAAAATGAGTATTGAACATTGGATTTCTACATTAATTAAGAGAACATAGAAATTTACATATTCAAGAGCTTTCATATTTCATTATTGAATAAGGAGGATTATTAAAACCAAGGTTAGCTTTGTTTTGTAGTACCAAGTATCAACACTCCTCTCTTGTATAACCAAATCAACTCTGTATGGATTCCCTAATCTATTAAAAATAATTCATTAACCTTTATCCTTTAACAAGCACCAATAATTACAAAAGGGAAGATACATTTCAAAATCAATGTTTATTTGATAAAAAATAACCTTTGAACTTCCTGAACAACTTTAAGAATGACTCAAATTATTATCTTCTTGAATTTATCGATATAACTCTTCATTTTTTAGACATCAGTGTATAGTTTTCTCTTCATTATATGAACATACAAGTCTAGACAAAACAACAAGGTTATTATTAGGTTACCAAATCACCTTCTAAGTATTCATTTAGTTTATTGTTTGTACATTCACACATATTTTCTAAGAGGAAACCATTTTAAATATCAAGGATTATAATTACCTCAAAATCCTCATTTTAAGGATACCTGATATTTATTATCTAATCCATTTTGAATCATGCCTCACCAATGAGGGGGCATTTGATCCCCAAATTCTTAGCTAAAATAAGGATGATAATACATCCACTTTAAGATCTCTTATCATGTTTTTTTATTCATTAAAATATGAAGCTACAACCACGAGTAGTCTAAGTGTTATCATTATGATGGATATTCTTATACTTTCCATGTCTAATGATCTTTTATAACCCCTCTTAATCAACTTAATAAGTCTACATAACACTCTTCAATATACCAATTTTAGTACAACTCATAAAATGATTAGTGAACATCCATTATAATGTCATCTCATGATACAATATCTAGTTCCCCAATAGCTTGTTTAAATACTAACAATCTTTTTAGACCACCTTGATAATGAAGGAAATTTTTACAATATTCACTCTCATATTGAGAACAATGAACAAAAATACATATATGCAAAATAATATATATTATAAACACACATAATACCTCCCATAAATACAATATGCTCCCACATAATATTTGTACCACTATTACACTATGTGGTCTATCCAATACATAATAATGAAAAAAATAGAATGATTATGATATTGCTTATCTTACACTATATAATTAGACTATCCATCTCTTACAAACTAAAGCAACAATCCTATAATAGTATTACCAATAGTAGCATGGAAATGAATCCCTCTAAATCTCTTTTTGAATATCTCTTTGATGCTCTCCTACTTCCCCAACATTCTAGTCTCCTAACAATAGCCTCTCACTAAATTTAGTAGCAACCTATTTTTTTTCTCTTTTTATTTTTATCTCCAACTGATCCTCAAATAAAATTTTCCTGTCACCTTACATTCAAATGATCTCTTCACTTTTTATTCTATGAAGAAAACCATTTGTGATATTTTAACTTATTCAAATGTTTACCTTTCATACATCGATGTACTCTTCCTAAACTAACATTCTAAAAACTAGTAGCAATGGGTCAACTGAATACATATGTAGTATAATATAGGTTCTAGAAAATTAAATTTAGAAGTTGAGAACTTATCTCCTCAATTCCTATGCATTAGTATACCGCAACTCTACCTAGACCTATAAAATATAGCTAAGACATAATTAATAAATATGTAGATCAAACCTTAAGAAAAGGTAGGCATGCATATACTTGTTGGAAAGGTATTTTGGAAGGTTATCCAATGCAAAAAGAATCAACTAAATTGTATGTTGCCAAAAAAATATATACATTCCTAAAGATGATTGATCTATTTTGTGATAGGTTCCAGCACCAAAAAGTTCACAAGATCATTTAAAAACACCCATAAAAAATATCAACCAACTTTGATACTATATGATCTTTAATAACTAAAAGTATGTGGCTTAATTGGATCCTCAAATATAGATTTACAACTTTACTATTTTTTTCTAATTTATATCCTCAATAATAAGGTGCAATTACTAATTCAAATGAATTAAGAAAAACTAATATTAAACATTGCATTCCTATATTATTAACAATAATTCATTAACCAGTATCCTTCAATAACATCCAAAACCTATAAAAGGAAGTATAAAATTTGAAACCAATGTTTGTTTGATATAAACAACCTTTAAACTTTCCAAATAGATTCAAGAATGATTTTAATGACTCTATCTTACTGAATTCATCCATATAACTCATTTTCTATCATATGCCAACATATAATTTTCTCTTTAGTATGTGAACGCACATGTCCAAGTCAAACAATTGGGTCATTTTAGGTCATCAAATATGAATTTATAATTAATTATTATATGTTTATGTATTTATGTTGAACTTCTTAGGTCTATCTCATGTTTTTCTAGGTCCATCTAAGTTTTTTCAAGATTGTCCAAGTTTGCCTAAATTGTCCAAGGTTATCAATGTTGTCAAAGGATTATAAAAATTTATCTCAATGACTAAAATAAACATAATATAAGATTAAAAAAATAGAAAAGTCTATCTTAAAAAGATCAATCAATATAACTTTCCTCCATGATAAAAGTTGGCATATTTTCATGAAGGTATATTAGCACCAACACTTTTGGTACAACTATGGTGTGAATAATCAAATACAATTGTATATTTGAATATATCTCAAAAATTTATGTAATTTAAAAAAATAATTTTAAAACTCTTCAAGGTTCAAAAGGTATGATCATTTCAATTTTTAAGTTTCAATAAGTGATAAACATATTTATTTCAGGTCCTACATTAGTAATTCTTTACCATAAAGTTATCAAATCTATCATGTCATATTAAATTCTCAATTTCATATTTCCAAGAAAAAATGAATCAAACTAATTGAATGTGTTTAGAAACTGTTATATTGCTTGTAAGTTGGTAGTTTTATGATAATGACATGTTTGTAATAATTGGAGAATCATTAACCAAGAGGATAAAAATCATAAAAATGAGCAAATTAGAACGCTTAATTTGAATGTTAGCATTATATCATATTCATGCATGTGTTGAAATAATTATTTCTCATATTTGCACATAAGTTTCAAGTTATTTCAAGGATATATGCAAAATTTTCCAAAGTTGTGAAGTAGTTGGAAGAATACCAATAGTGCAAGATTTTATTCCAAAGTACCAAAATCAATGAAAATCGGGTATCGATACACCTTTATAAAATATTGATCATGCTTTCTAATGTTTATTGTTATAATTACTCATGATAAAATTAGAAGGTTATATAAGTTTTCAATTTGATGGAAATAAGGTTGCCAATATGAATCAAATTTTGAGGTTAGTTGGGTTTTAGATTCAATTTTAAGGTTTAGTCTAATTTTTTTTAGTTCATAAAGGTAAGTTTGAATTAAAGGATCAATTGGTAGAAATATTAGGACTAAAATATTTATGTTCTTTATCTCAAACTCTCTTGGCAGCATATATGTAGATACCTAAAAATAATTTATTATTTATTTAATAAATAATATTTTATATATCTCTAAAAGTGTTAAAAGCAATATTATAAATGCCAAGATAAAGCTGATATTACAATGCAATGTCATGCATTATATTAAATGCTATATTATTTACCATGGTTCATATTTTAAATTATCTTGAATACAATAATAATTATATTATTACTATATATCGTATTTCACTCCTTTTTTATTTCATTGCAGATTATAAATACAAGAGTTGGAGGTTGACATCCCTATCTAATCTCTCTGATAGGTGATTGTCCCATACATCATACTTATGATATATTTTCATACCACCTATTGGAAGATATATTTGGTCTAAGTTATTAATATATGTTATATTTTATGCATTATCTAATTTTATAGGTTTTACGACATCCACGCCTTAGAGCTTTTACACCCCCCACACCGTGCGAACCCATAATCCAGAGCTACAAATAGAGGATACATATTTATTTGATTATGTGTCATCCATTACCCTTGTCAAATTCTATAATCGATATGATCTGATCCTCCATAGTTCCTTGCTACATCTTGAGGATTGTCATATCATTATCAAGTATATATGTTTCATGTATTTATTTATATATCTTAATTAGTGTTATCCTGGTAGATTTATTCTATGTTTATATTAGTTATTTACATAAATTATTATATACATTTTGTTAACCTTGCTTCTTATTGGTTTTGAATGATTGATAAGGGAACATGATCCATTTGGGATGGTAGAGGGGGTTAAGGAGGGTTTATAGGTTATGAAGGCTTTGATGATTTTTGGAGAGCAATACTAGCAATTTTTCTTAGTTCTACCTCTTTTATTTTCAAGAATGGGCCAATTCTATTAGTTTGTTGTTCTTCTATCTCATCTAATATGTGACATATAAAATGAAAATGTTGATCATCATTTCCTTTTTGAAATTCATCTAACTCATGTGCCTCTATTAACATATCAATTTTAATCTCATACTCTTCTTATGTCTAATTTTCTTCTTTTTCATAAGCATTATTTGTTAAAGCATTAATTTGATCACACACATTTTTAGTGTTTGAAAATTCAATTTCTTTATTCTTATCTTTGTCATGTGTACTTGATTTTTTGTTATTTGCTTTTAT
>Ga0115846_100529_pt2 | contig 18530 bp, 24 predicted proteins | sample InSIn5gowninarea_2_FD_83860 | JGI IMG/M metagenome (GOLD analysis project Ga0115846, IMG submission 83860)
GCGCCCCGCCCTCACTTTCCATGTCTCCTGGCCCCCGCTGACAGCTCCACAGCCTCCAGAAGAGCGGGCTCCGCTACCAAGACATCCTTGTGGAGCTCCCCCTCACGATCCACAACTCGCACCTCCTCACCTCCCTCCTGCACCAACTACCCTCGGAGCCTCCAGCGGAGCCTCCTTCCTTCCCACCCACTCTCGCGGCACTAACCTCCGACCCTACTCCCACGCCTGCACCACTGTGTCCCAACTTCGACGCGCTCGAGCTAAGCATCGACCCCTTCCTGGAAAAGACGTGCGACCTCCTGCTCGAGAGCATCGAGGCGCACCACACGGAGCTCAACAACCACCAGTACTACCAGCGCTCGCTGGCGCGCGAGCAGACGAAGATCAACGCGTGGCAGGCGAAGCGCAAGCAGGATAACGCGGCGAGGGTGGCTGCGAAACAGACGCCGCTGCCGGAGGATGAGTGGCAGAGGCTGTTTAAGCTCCCGGCTGAGCCGAGCAGGCTCGAGACGCTGCTGAATAGTAGGCAGGTCGAGCAGTATGCGCGGCAGGTGGATGGGTTCACGGCCGGGGTGACGGGGAAGATGTTTGCGGTTAGGAGCAATCTTTTGCCGGGGGAGGCGCCGTGAAGGGCTGAGCGGCAAGGAATGGGGTTGCGAGTAGCGAGTTAGGGGACGCTGCTGAACTCGACCAAGGCATGGGCACGGGCGTTTGGGCTTCGTAGACGGGAAACCCGTTTATCGGGCGCGGCGGGAGGATGAGACTACGCGAGTGTGAGGACACGGCTGAGGTAACATGTCCGTTGCAACATTCAAGATTGCAACGATTTTGCATGCACGGTTGTCATCGTTGTTTCCACGTCTTCCACAACAAATCTTGAAGTCTCCGTCCAAACTCGATTTCTTGATACGCAGCGCCCAACGTTATCATTGACGCCCCGCCCTTTTACAGACTAGTGCTCGAGATTAGACGCAAGTGAAAGGATCCCAGAAAAAACAAGACAAGATCGCAGTGAAGTGAAACGCGGTGAAGCACGCCGCTAGTGCCTTCACGCACCTTCGCCCTTCCAACATAAACCCTTCCTCCGCGTTTGCATACGCCCAAACCACCACCATCGTCCCGCGTCTGCGCAACCGTCCCGACCGCACGCCAAACATCCAGCAAGGGAAACCACCACCCCCGCTTCCCGTCGCCCACAGGCCACCAGGTTCCACATCCGCAATGAACGGCGACTGCGCGCCAGAGCCCGTCCGGGCCTTGACCTCGCCACCCTCCGGGCCCGCAGTCGCCGCGCCGCCGCTCCCAGGCCAAGCAGGATACAACTGGGTCCTCGACGGGGACTCGCATCCGGATCTCGCGGCGATTATGTGGCCCGTCGCGGAAGCGATCCGCACGGTGCGCAACGAGCAGGAGATTCTTCGGAGTGCCGTCATCGAGCAGCGCGCTGCTGGGATGGTGGAACGGATGGGAGAGGGGATGGTGGAGTTGGAGAGGAGGGTGAGGAGGTTGGGGGATGGGCAGGAGAAGATCATGAGGCTGCTTGCGAACCTGGGCGGATTCATGACGGCGGAGCAGCTGGAGGCGTTGAGGGAGGTGGAGGAGATGACTGAGGGAGAGCGCATAGGTGGAGAAGATGAACTGAGGAGGGAGATTGAGGGGCTGAGAGCGCGGGTTGAGGAACTTGAGGAGAATGGCAAAACCCTCGAAGAAGGAGTCGCGAGCGCGAGGGAGCAGGTTGCGGACCGGCTGCACGCTCTGGACGGCCAGATCGACGAACTCAAGATGAACGTCCTGGCTGATGTTCGCGATCTGCGCATCTCGGCAACAGAACACCGTATCTCTACAAACCAGGACATCGCCATCCAGCAATCCCAGCTCGAGGAACTCTGGCGCCACCTGTTAGAGGCGGAAGGCAGCCAGCAAGGATGGGGGAAGCCGGCAGCGGCACGAAAAGAACACACGGTGGTAAGCGAAGCACCGTCCATCCCTCCCAGCCGTATCTCTAACAACACGCCAGCATGAAAGCAAGAGCGTCCACCACTGGGTCGGGAGGATTGTGCACGCTTCGCACCAGAGGGGCATCGAAGAACAGAGCCTACGCCGTTGCCTCGATGATATCGAGTTCATGGCCACTCGGAGGCCACATAGATTGCCACCAGTGGACCGACCGTTTATGCTGGACGGTAGCTCCCGGATCGGGTTTCTTCAGAGGTCGGTCAAGTGGCTCCGCGAGTGCTATGAGGCGGTGCGCCAGAGCGAGGAGCGGTTTTCGGTGGCCAGAGCGACGGTGCCTCGCAAGCGGCATGCGTTGGGCTGAGGCATCTCATGGGTCAAATCATCCTGGGATTGGCAGCACGAGAGGTTGGAGGGGGACTCTTCAGAATGCATGATAGAAAAGCGGAGAAGAGAGAAATGAGACCGTAAGAAACCGAGGACTGCCCTCGTACAGCTTCAGTCGACCCGTCTTCTTACATCCCTTCTCTGCCCATCCGCAGCCAAGCCTGTGACAGCGTCCGTGACCAGCTCCCGCAACTGCCTCTGCCCTTCCTCGCCCTGAAAGTCATCCCTCGCAGCCAGTTCCTCAATCCGTCGCCTAAACTCCGGGTCAGGCGCCTCGCTCTCGTCTATGGATGATGCCTCGACCGTGCTCATGTCGATGCGAACGTTCGGCGGCAACGGGGGCGGCACGCGCACACCATCCACCCCGTTTTCAGAGGGTGCTGTTGCTGCCGGTGCCGATGCGTCCGCGTTGCTCCCACCAGCAGCCGAGCGCAGATACGCAGCGACGAGCGGCCAGTCACCCTCTGCCTCGATCTTCTCCTCCGCCGTCTGGTCCTCGTCGTTGCGCCAGCTCATGTTGGCGCCCAGCTCTATTACGAGACATTCCGCGACGGCAGGGCTCTCTACGACAAACAGCGGCGTCTCGTTATCTTCGTCTGTTATATCTGGCGATACATGATATGACTGGACGAGCGCGCGGAGGAGCGGGAGGTGCGAGTACGAGGCGGCGGCGTGCAGGAGCGAGTATCCATGGCCATCTTGTTCGGAAGCCAGATGCGGATGGGCGGACAGGAGGCTCAGAACCTGCTCTGGAGCGTCTGGGACGAGGTTGAGGAGGCGGCTGATGGTGGGAGCGGGCTGTTGGCCGGCCATTTCAGCGGTTCGTGCTGTTGAGCCGCGAGTTCTGTATGTAAAATTAGCAAGGTCGCAAAGTCGCACTCGCCTCAGCGTGCGTCAGCGGTTGTTTAGTGGAGGACCAGGGTGCGCTCCGAAACGCCTAGTTAATGGCCCGCGAAAGGGTGACGTTAGCGCTGACCCAAAGACGTGCAAGCGCGCCGCGCAGCCGTGTTGAAACGGCCCGGGGGGAAGATCGCTGCTGTTGAAAGAGCGAGGCCCGAAGAGTGAGTGACTGAGTGAGACGGCATTCTTCAACTTGGCGGCATGCGACTGCTGAATGAAGTCAGACGTCGTCTTGCATACCTCATTCCTACACCTACACCTACCGCCTCTTCTTCTCTCCCCTTTTCTTCTTCTGCCTACAACAGATTCGATACCGCAGCCATGAGGAGTTCGCTTGCGTTGCCGTCGCGGCGGCTTGTTCTCTCCTATGTTCTCGACTGGGTCATGATTCTGTGAGTGTCGCGTGCCTCCTTGGCTTCCAAAACATCACCACGAGCGTCCACCACATCAGCCATACCACAAGTCTCATGCGCCGAAAGTCACAGCTAACCGCAGCTCAGGGGCATCGCAGCCGTGGGCGGCGGATTCAACCGTGTTGGCCCTTATCATCGGCCGTTCTCCCTCCTGAACCTCGACATCTCGTACCCGCACACACTGAAGGAGACAATCCCAGTATGGCTCCTCCTGGTCGTCGGAATGGTCGTTCCGGGCATCATCGTACTCTTCGTCTGCCTGCTTTTCATCCCGGGGCCAACCGCGAACCCGAGGACGCCGAAGACGCTCATCTGGCGGCGCAAGTTCTGGGAGGCCAACAGTGAGCACTCTATGCCAAGTGATGAAGGCTGATTAGCTGACTTCGCAACAGCCGGGTTGATGGGGCTCGGTCTTAGCCTTGCGACGGCATTCCTGATCACCGAGGGCATGAAGAACCTCTTCGGCAAGCCGCGACCTGACCTGATCTCGCGCTGCAACCCGGACCTGAGCAGGATACAAGAATTCACGGTCGGCGGATATGGCCAGCCGCTCTCGGATAGATGGGTGCTGGTTTCCTATGGCATTTGCCAGGAGACGGACATGGACAAGTTAGACGATGGCTTCAGGAGCTTTCCGAGCGGGCACTCTTCCTGTAAGCTTCTCCAACAACCTCGAAGCCACAAGAAAAACAAGACAACCCAAGCAAGGCTAACGACTACCCGCAGTCTCCTGGGCCGGTCTCCTCTACCTAACCCTCTTCCTCTGCGCCAAATTCGCCGTCGCAATCCCCTTCCTCCCGCCGCGGCCCTACTCGCAAGAAAAAGCCTACACAGCCCTCGAAGACGAACAGCGCTTCACCCTGCCCGCCTACACGAAGCACGACCGGCCGCTCTCCGCGAACAAAAGCACCGACACCTCCTCCACCCCCTCCGCCTCTTCCTCCGACACCTCGCCGCCAATAATCCCCGTGCGCAACCAAGCGGCCGCCCCGCCCGTCTGGACCCTCGTCATCGCCCTCATCACCTTCGCGGCCGCCATCTACATCTCGAGCTCGCGCTTCTCCGACTTCCGCCACTTCGGCTTCGACATCATCTCCGGCAGCTTGATCGGCATCGTCTGCGCCTGGTTCTCCTTCCGCTGGTACCACCTCCCCATCCGCACGGGCGCGGGCTGGAGCTGGGGCGCCAGGACCAGGGATAGGGCGTTTGGGATCGGCGTCGGCATTGCGGGATATGTCGGGCCGGAGGGCTGGGGGAGCAGTAGGATGAGGGGGGATGAGGAGGATGGGGTTGGGAGGAATGGGGTTAGTGGCGTGAATGGGGTCAATGGCGGGGTGGATGGCACGAATGGCATGGCGCATAGTACGAGCATCATCGGGCCAGGGCTTGATGGCGCGGCGGATGGGAGCGTGCAGAGGGATGCGGTGGTTGATTTGCCGGTGGGCAATGGGAGCAGGGTGTGAGGGCCTGGAGTGCGGATTCTCCGCTGTACGAGTAGTCGGAGCGCATAAGAGTGTGGAGTTTCGGATAAGAGCGCTGGTTAGCGGGTTGTAATGTTTCTTTTCTTCTCTTTTACATCGGCGTACATACATTCTTTCGCTGGGCACGGCATATCGCATTTTAGCATGGTGCACAACCAATTTGGTATACGAATAAGAGGTTTCAGCAATGCCATTTTGGTGGGCCTCGGGCTTCAATATCTCAAGGGAATCAATTCGTCGACATCCTCTCCTGCATTTGTTGCCAGGAGACACGAGAAGAGTGTTCATGCAGTAGTCCCGCAACACATCCATTACCGCAGTAGGACACCAGCTGCGTAACACACCAGCGACAAAACACGATCCTGGGGCTCTTAATTATATCAACCCGCTCTCTACGTGGTGTTCATATTCTGCGGCAATTGCGCACGTGACTCACAACCCGGCTTCGATCCCACAACGTGTAATCGATGTACCAAAGCCGCGTCCATGGGTATCGCGTTGCGCCCCGACGAACTGGATCACCGGAGCACAGGTTCACGGCCTGGAAGGCATGCAGTCGCCCTATTCGTCCTCGTCTGAGGAGTATCCGCCAAGCCCCAAGAGAGCGGGACCTTTCGCGCTTGGGGCCTTTGGAGGTGATGTAGCGATGGTATCCGGGCTCTTAGCTGGAGCCGCTGAGGCAGAGATAGCTGGCACGGGTGCTTCAACGGGAGCTGCGGTTGGCGATGCAGCTGATGACCCGTTTCGAGCGGTCTCGGGCTTCGAAACGACAGCGGCCGAAGTGGCCACGCTTGCCATAGCGATGTCAGGCTTCTCGGCGGCCGACGAGGCTTTACGGAGCTTGACGCCCTTCAGAGGTCCCTTGTCGTTGGCCTTCTTGCGCTTCCTACCGCCCGTATGCCATTGTTCCTCTTCGGCCAGCGGACTACCGCTAGTCCCCTCCCGCAGCGCCGCCTTCTCCGCTTCCTCCTGCTGCCGCCTGAACAGCTCGAGCTGCTCAGACGTCTCCTTGCGGACGGCCGCTTCCTTGGCTCTCGTGGACTCGAGCACGGAGTCCAGGAACTCGACCTCATCGTCATCGAGGGATCTGAACTGGTTCTTAAGCCGAATCGACTGCGGCGCCTCTGTATCAGCACCTCCGCCTCTGCATCGCAATAAACGCATAGGCGCAGCTCCCCCCTACCTCTTCAAACGCTTCCTGCTTCGCGGCTTTCACGCCCAACCTGACATGTCAGCCCCCGGCTGCCCATCTCACGGAACATGCGCCCCGCCCTAGGGCTCATCCCATGATATACCTTTGTTAGCCTGCAGCGTCTCGTAAAGCGTCTTCCCGCCATCCTGGAACCCCTTCTTCTCCTCCGCCTTCCGCAGCTGCGCGGCTTCGATCTCTTGCTGCGCCTTCAGCCATACGTCGTCGCGCTCGTTACGGGTGGTGGAAGGTGGTATCGAGGGTGGATGGCAGATGTGACGTTCGGAGAGATTCCCGGTCGGACATGGCGGTCGGTTCGGGGGCGTATTGGGCCCGAGCGCATGGGAATCTGCGACCCCGCGGTCGTCATTGTGCGGGATGGTGGCAGCAAAAAAACACTACAAAACAGATTTGTTTGCAAAGCAGTGATTTCCTCCGCAATACCCAATTGCAGCAATATCACACTTTCTGGCAGTTCAATTGACCTCACAGAACCTTTCACAATGGCGTCCAATCTCGAACACACCAAGAAAACCTTCACGCTGAACACCGGGGACAAGATCCCTGCCATCGGTCTGGGGACCTGGCAGAGCTCTAGAGGCCAAGTCCGTGATGCTGTAAAAGTAGCGTTACAAAAAGGATACCGTCACATTGACACCGCACTCGCGTATGGCAACGAAGAGGAGGTCGGGCAGGGGATCAAGGACTCTGGCGTCCCGCGCGAGGAGATTTGGGTTACCACCAAGCTGGATAACACATGGCACCACCGTGTCGAGGAGGGAATCTCGACGTCGCTGAAGAGCCTGGGGATGGACTACGTTGACCTCTACTTAGTGGTAAGACAGTCCGTATGAGATGGTTGGAATACATGGGAGAGACGAGAGGAAACCAGCGCTGACGGGACTAGCACTGGCCCTCATCCACCGACCCGGACGACACGAGCAAGCACCTCCCAGACTGGGACTTCATCAAGACGTGGCAGGAGATGCAGAAGCTGCCTGCATCCGGCCGCGTCAAGAACATCGGCGTGTCCAACTTTGCGATCAAGAATCTCGAGAAGCTGCTCAGCGACGAGTCGTGCAAGACCGTTCCGGCCGTGAACCAGGTCGAGGTTTGTTTTTCGATTGCCCCCCTAGCAAAGGAACCTGCGCATCTGCTGACAAACGCACAGCTCCACCCCAACTGCCCTTCCCCTAAGCTCCTCGACTACTGCAAGGAGAAAGGCATCCACTGCACCGCCTACTCCTGCCTCGGCTCCACCGACTCGCCGCTCGCGAAGGACGAGACACTGAAGAAGATTGCAGAGGCGAAGGGGAAGACGACAGCGCAAGTGCTGTAAGAACCCCACCTGGCTTCCCATACATTTGCTGACATTCGCTAACACTTTCAACCAGCCTCATGTGGGGCATCCAGCGGGGCACCAGCGTAATCCCGAAGAGTGTGACCGCATCGAGGATAGAGAGCAACTTCGAGCTTGACGGCTGGGAGCTGAGCCAGGAGGAGATGGATAAGTTGAGCAGCTTACCGGACCGCTTCAAGGTCTGTGGAGATGCGTGGTTGCCGGTCAAGGTTTTCTTCGGGGACGACGAGTAAGCGCCTAGTGAATCGGTGGCCGCAGACGAGGCTTGCTTGGCGGTCGGCGTGGATCAATGATCATGACTCTAGATTCTAGATGTATATTTAGAGATAGCTTGCCACGAGAGGAACACATCCTAGCTTCGAACGTCGGTAGTAGTAACGAGCTCTGCCTTCTTCAGCCCCGTCTTCGTCTCCGTATGCTCCTTGCTCAGAACCCTCTTCTTAATAAACAAGCTTGCAATCAATCCAACAGCAGCGACGCACGTATAAAAAATCCACAGATTCCTCAAGCTCCACGCGAACGCCTGCTTCACAGCCAGCTGCCGCGCCGCATCCGTAATCGTCTGCACAACACGCACATTAGCAGCTGCGTCGCCTCCAGTGAGCTCCTCGATAACATTCGTGGAAACGCCTGCATCCCTGAGCACCGGCTCGCGTAACTGCATCCCGCCGGAAAACAGCACGCCGCCGATGACGATGGAGAAGGATGTCGCGAGGTTGCGGATGAAGCCGAAGGTCGCGGTTGCTGTTGCGGTATCGTCCTGCGATACGAAGGCTTGGAGGGCGATGAGGGGTGGTTCGAAGAGGAGACCTGCGCCGGCACCGGCGACTAGCTCGAAGGCGATGATCTCGGCTAGGGATGAGGAGGCGTTGAGGTGAATGTACATTCCGTTTCCGATGAGCATGAGCGTGAGGCCGATCCAGATTAGCTCGAGGTAGCGGCCTGTTCGGTGGATCATGATGCCGCAGAACATGCCACCTACTGCTTCTGTAACGGTGACGGGCAGGATGAGCAGGCCGGAGTGGAGGGGCGACATTTGCCGGACGGATTGGAAGAATCTGCGTCATGTTAGGGTCCAACAACCACAAGCTCTTACGCTTTGGATGACCTCACAATGGAAGGTAGTACTCCCCGCCGATGAAAACCTGGCAGTAGATTGTAGTAAAGACAGAGTACTTCGATGCAGAGGGCTTTCCCCTACCATGCCTTGGCAGAACGCCACAACCAGGCTTCCCACGTTCGACCTCTCACGGAACAATGCAAGAGGCATCAGCGGATAGCGAGCCAGCTTCTTCTCGCTGAAGATGAAGAGAACGGACATAAAGCAACCAAACACGATGAGACAGATGACCGTAGGCGAGTTCCATGGGAAGATAGCGCCTCCGAAATTAAGGCCGAGGAGCAGCATGAGCACAAAACTAAGAACGCATAGAATGCCGAACCAATCAATGGCCTTGAGTCCTTCGATGGCTCCGGTTCTGGGATTATGCACGTCGAGGAATACCAGTAGAAGGAGAAATGTCGTTCCACAGATGGGGAGGTTGATCCAGAAGTTCCAGCGCCAGGAGACGAGCTCGGTGAAGGCGCCTCCAACGACGGGACCTCCACCGCCCGCTACTGCCCAAACGAATTCTACTAGGCCAAGATAGAGACTCCGACTCCTGTACGATGTCAGTACGAGATTCGGTGTCAAAGGATGTAGCATCTCAGACCTCATGCTGAACAAATCTGAGATAGTTATGTTGACAAGCTGGATCAAGCCCCCTGCAGCAGTACCTTGAAATGCTCGGCCTATGATGAGCATCTTCATATTAACCGCCGTAGCACAGACTATGGAGGCGCTGAAGAACAGCGTTACCGCTGTCATGAGTATCGGCTTCCGTCCCCTAATAATGGAGAGCAGGTTAGATCGACCCGTACAGATAGACACCGTCCACCGTTGCATACCAGATATCAGATAGTTTAGCCCATATTGGGAGAGCGGCTGCATTTGCCAGGAGGTAGGCCCCGCCGACCCAGACGTATCCGGATGCCGATTGAAACTCAGCGGATATTGTAGGAATTGCCTGAGTCGAGGTTAGACTTAAGCGTAGACAGGAATAAAGGGAAAGCAGTTACCGTGGCTATGATGGTCTGATCCAGAGCGGCGATAAAGAGAGACAGCATCAGAGCTATCATAATAGCGACCAACCTAAAGTTGCTCCGCGTCTTCCTAGGCTCTGCTTGTAGTGCAGGCAGTGTAGTGAGCTCAAATCCATCTTGCTTGCTCTCGCTCCCATCCTGGTTTAACCTGATGACATCGTTGTTAACACCAAGAGAAGTTTCAGTAGTGGCCATCTGTATCTGGGGACACTTGGAGTGACTCGACGCTCTCGTGACTGTTCTCCAGTAAAGGACGGAACGCTTGTGTATTCAAACATTTCCACCGAGAGATTCAGTGGCCCGAACGAGGAGTGCTTGACTAGCGGACACTTGCAAAATCGGATGTCATCATTTAACTTACAGATCGTAGCCGTGCTCCGATTGGCTGAACGGCCGCACCCATCCGGGGAAAGTCTAACATCCGCCGACAACCGCAGCATGATATCTTTGGCATTTCTGCAAGCTTCAGTTCGTTCCCAAGAAACACAACTGAGCTAAAGGCGGGTGTTCGTTCGTAGACGGAAACGCTGCTTGGAGATACTATTCTCGCAAAGCATCACCCTTCTCGCTACTGGAAGCCGGGCGCGGTATATGTATACAGCATATTCTGCCTTTGCGTTTGCCTTCCATTTGCCTATGTATGACAGTGTAAGTGTCTTGGATTGAAACGGACGCGAAGATGGTGTTCCGTATGAGGCGTTACAAATCACGACTTAGCTCTACCTGTTGAACGGTTAGATCTACCCGCGCAAGGGTTGTAGTATGTTTTGCAAGCCGTCCGCCTTCGCTGTACCCATTATAGGAGAGAAGTGCGCGAATTCGATAGTCACTCTCTCCGTCCCTCGGCCTCCTCGTCTCAGAAACAGTAGATCTCAGACCGACTCTTAGTCTTACGATCGATGACATAACGTCAACCTTTTTCGGCTTGCTTCACCGCCTCTCTGCCGTAGCTCAAGTTCCAGTCGAATATGTTTCATTTCTTGGTACATGAAGGAATCTCATACAACCTGGGTAGGCATCCTTATATTTTCAGGCTGAACGGTGATCCGAAGGGACAGCCGATTTTCACGATCAACTTGGATAAAGAGCTACTGTTGGGTATGGAGACTAGATTTTTACAATGTAGAAGCGCATGACATGCTGCAGAGTGACTGTTCTCTTCGCTCTCCCGTGCTATGACAAGAGCGCTGTGACAAGAGCGCTGAAGCCAATTACTTCATCTACGCACGTGATGCTTGGCATTCACCTCTCACGTCTCTCCTTCGCAGATTCTGGCAGCTTCTTCCTTTTTTGAACTTCCAATATCCGACTGCTTGTACACCAGTCCTTCCACTCGATTCTGTATCATTTGCTGCTGAACCGACGCGGAAAGCAGAGGCGCAACAACTGCAGCCCATTCCAAAGGCGACTACATTCAAGAAACAATCTGACGACTTCATCGCCGCTATTAGATATGACTGACTCCTTCTCCGCCGCCGTCGCCATTGTCATAGACAACGTCAAGCGTCAAGCAGAGGGGTCGGTGAAAGACTTCAACCTAGAAGTTTTCTTGACAAAAGCGAAATACGCCGAGAGATTAACAGTGCTGACAGAAGCCTGTTTTGACGACTTGCAGGACTTGTATCAGGAGGCGGTTGAGCAGGAGATCATCCCAGCAGTGGGCAACCTGAATGGAAAGCACCTCTATGCATGGGCAGCGAGTGCTAGATCGAAGGAGTTCAGCGACCGAGTGGCGAAGAGGAAAGCATCGAAGGAGACTCAGGAAGTGGTGGCAGACGAGACGGCGCTGGATTTCACGAGGATGAATGCGTTCGAGATGGTGTGCTCGCAATACAAAATGGAGAAGAGTGCTATGGTGAAGCTGTATGAAGATTTCACGAAAGAGCTTCTCTCCAAGATCGAGAGCATGAAGACAGAGGCGTTCTCCAACCTCTCGAGTTCATTCTCTGTGGTCACTGACTACACGGCTGAGCCGGAGGAAGAAGTGTATAAGAAGTGCTGGGAGAAGTTCGTGAGCTGGGAAGGAGCCGTATCCAGAGATGGTCCTGATATGCCGCCTACGATCACTGAGTCAAGTCTCAAGAAGGCGATCAAAAAGTTCGCGCAGGAGGTGCGCAACGAGCAACAAGCTGCATACCTACGCGATCCCAAGCGAGCCAAGCAATTGGATGAACTGACCAGCAAGCTTGCCACTACCTTTCGGGCCGAGGAAGCTGCAAAGCTCAACGACGCCCTGGCCGCAGCGGCGCATCGCGGAACGGTTACTCGAGTTCCCTGTCACGAGCCGACTTCCGATCATTCAGGGCTATCCAACAGTTTCGATACCCGAATCCCTTCGGCTGGCAGCACTGATTCGACTGAGCCAACATGTATTCAAGGTAGACGAGAGAAGCGTCACCGTGAGCCCGACTCTCACAGCGACGATGAGAGCCGTGACCGTCAGAGGCACCGTGGGAGCGAAAGGAGCCGCTCCTCTCACAATGATCTGAATGAAGCAACCCCTTCAGCCACCCTTGTGGCATCGCCGGCTCCTCAAGCTTCACAGAGTTCTGGACTGGCTCGCTTTGCGTCGATGACAGCTTCACCCGCTCCATTCATGAGTCCTGAAACGCAGAAGGTAGACTTTGGGAAAATGTGGACTCCAACGAACTCCGCACTCAGGGATCCAGCTCTCCCAGGGCTAGCCTCCCTTGGCAGTAATAAATCTCTTGTGCCGGCCTTTCTTGGAAGTGATGGAGCTGGCACTGACGAACATCAAGACGGAAAGGCTGACCGAGGGGCCGGCATGTGCGGCATCAAAGGGGAATAGCGACCGCATTTGCTGGATGCTAGAGTTCATTCGGAAGATCATTAGGAAAGAGAGTTTGCTGAAATAGAAGAAGAATGCGGCGAAGGTGTGACAGGGATGCTCTTGATCATACGAACCTGTAGTTCATGTTGCTACCTTAGATATGAACTCAGAACAAGCTTCGTCTAAAGTTGCATTGAGTGAGTTTCGTTTGAGACAATGTGTGTCACAGCATGCAAAACGTATCAAACTTGGCAGAGCAACACATCAAGAGCTTCTTCTTTCAGCTGTCTTGTAGGTGCAAACTTGTAGCACATCTCTGGGCTACCTTGTCTTTGGTGAGTATTGCTCAAGCAGCTCACCTTGTAGGCACTCTAGATTCAAGCGTTTATTGGGGTAGCAGAGTGCCTTGTGGAATCACGACCTTTACGAGAGGAGCAACAAAGCGTTGAATGAACTACAGTAGGAGCGCTGCAGAGATAATGTTGGTAGACACCTGGGTGACAAAAACTACCGGACTCCGCAAAACAGATAGGTCTTCAGTCAGCTTAGGGAGGTCATGAATAGGCGTAATCCTTTATGGTATGCTACCATATAAGCATGTGTAAGCCATACCTGGAGGTAGAACGGCTAGAGTAAAGATCTTTAGAGATATAGTGAACCTAATAGATTTCGGTAATTTAGGAGTGAGTTGTAAGTCCGGTTGTTTACGAGTCCGGCGATGTTCTGTCACTCGCGTGGTAGGATGCAGACATGATGTTGGTGAAGAACGGAATCCGGTGTGATGAGCCAGGGTTGCAATCACGTGTTCGCAAAGACTCGACCGCAGCAGTTCAGCACTTTGATGCACCTATCGTGAATTGCAAATCGTATACAGCATTCCAGTTTCAAATCAGGTCACGTTAACCGATATAGGTGGCATTGTTCTCAATATGAATTATGAAGCCGCTATTGCATTGAGAGCGATTTTGCCGCCACGTGATCGCAACCTCAAATCATCCGCAACCTCACGAGCTCCTATACTGGATTCAATGGATTAGCTTAGGGGTATATGGAGGTGCAACAGCCCATCTAAAGAAGCCTTCAGCCAAGGTATAGGCCGCTCTATGAAGCTAATCAGAGTATCGCCAAAATGAGCCCCTGAAACGAAAAGTCTTGGAATCAGTCCAGACAACCTGAACGGCTTATAATGAACAGCATAGCCTAAGACTTCGCAGCTCCCGCCTTCACCAGAATGATGTCACCATCTTCCACAACGTAGTCCCGCCCTCTGGTCTGGACCTTTCCCTTTGCCTTAACGGCGGCCTCATCACCCTCCTCCTTTAGCACACTGAAGTTGTACACAACAACCTGGATGAAGGTCTTCTCGAAGTCTCCGTGGATAACACCAGCAGCTTGTGGTGCTTTGGTGCCATTCCGTATGGTCCACTGCCGGACCTCGTCCGTTCCGGTTGTGAAGAAGCTTCCAAGGTTGAGCGCCTTCCGCATAGTCACGATGACCTTGGGCAGCGCAGACTTGGTGCCAATATTTTTGCATTCTTCCTCGGCCTCCGCGTCTGTCTCAAAGCGAGTAAGGCGCTCCTCGAAAGATACAGAGATAGGGATGATGGGGTCCCCTTCGGCGTGCTCCTTGACCCACTGAGCGATCTTGGGTAGATGCTTGTTCTTCTGGCGGATGTAGTCTTTCTCGCTGAGGTTCACCAGGTAGACGACGGGCTTAGCTGTGAGTAGGAAGAGCGGATTTATGACCTCGACCTGGAGAACGTCAGTCAGGCTCGCGCAGACCTATTGACGAATATAACAAGATCGTATATATGGATCAGACGAGGATTTCTTCTCATGACAGCCTCTGCGTTGTATTGAGGCCTTCGAAGAGCTGGGATTAGATCGAGCGTGAAAGCTCTTTGTCATCACGTGAACATTGTGGGGCTCGAGGATTCTGAAATGAGAGAGATGCCTTACCTCTTTTGGGCCCCAGTCACCTTTCCTCACATCCTTGCCATCCTTGAGCATCGCAAGAATCTTCTCCACTGTCGCTTGCTCCTCTTTCAGCTTCTTCATCTCCAAGCTCTGGCCACCTCTTCGGGTCTGCTTAACAAGGTTCTCATGTGCCTTCTCAACGAACTCGATATCTTTGATGCGAAGCTCCTCGGCGATGATGTCCAAGTCGCGTATCGGATCGACGTCGCCCTCGACGTGAATGATCTCTGCGTCGTCAAAACACCTCACGACTTGGAAGATGGCATCCACGGCACGAATGTGTGACAGGAAAGCATTGCCGAGACCTGCGCCGGTCGAGGCGCCTCGCGTAAGACCGGCGATGTCGTATACAGTCAAGTTGGCTGGTACTTGTGATTTGGGCTTGTAGTGCTGGCACAACCAGTCGAATCGGTCGTCTGGTACGATGACACGCGCTTCTTCTGGGTCGATGGTGGCGTACGGAAAGTTCTGTATATCGGTTAGGTTAAGGTTCAAGTAAGGACGAGGGGTTGTTACTTACGGCAGGGTTACCGAGAGAGCACTTGGTGATGGCTTGGAACAGCGTAGACTTGCCTACGTTCGCAAGACCAACCTGAGAACTACTGTCAGGGTAAGGACTTGACTTGATGCACTCGGGTAGTTGGCGTCCTACATACGATGCCGCTCTTCAGGTTGTTGCCAGGCCTGCCTAGAAGGAGCTTCTCCTCTTTCACTGCTTTCTTTGGAGGCATCTTTCTGCTTTTGGCGTAGAAGCGGACAACTACAACGCCGATATTCAGCTGTGGAGAAGGGAGGTGAGGTCGAAATGAGCCGTGCGCGAAAGCAGTACTTGCTGCCGAACGCTGAAGTCTGGGTATCAAAGAAGAGAAGGGAAGACGGAAGGCAATTGGGGAGGTCGTGATGACAGAGGACGAGGAGGTGACTGCCGTGAGCCTCTCTCCTCAGGTTGATAAGTTCTAGTGCCCTGCAGCGGATGACTTGGTGTTGAACTCGAAAGTTTTGCGGTCTTGAGCGCGGAAACATTCTTCCGCTCCGACCTCTCCGCAAGCTTCACATGTCGGCGCATCCGGAGCTCAACACGCGACCAACACATCCTCGCCAGACACCGTGACCTCGTCCTCCCTTCCTTGCGCCTCTGACCTACCTACTGTTTCTTAGTCGCCTTCATTACAGATGCCATGTCCTGTCATTAGCAATTACAGATCTAGATATTGAAAGCGGGCTGGTCCCACTTCCCGCTCTTTAACCGTGTCCTTCTTGAGAGCCTAGCGCGCATCTCATGCAGTCATGTCGTCCTCTTCAAGACCCAAGCCCTCACGCAACAGCTCCTCAACTCACCGCTGCACACTATCTTTAAATAAGACCGAGATTCTGATCAACGTCTATGACCTGCTACCCGTGAGCTATCCGCGCCCGGACCCCCACCATACAGTTTGCAGCTCCCAGCTGACAGTCCTTTCTGTATCAGCCAGGCAAACTATCATCCGTGCTTTGGGCTATCGGAGGGTCACTCCTGCACTCGGGTATCGTGATTCGGGACAGGGAGTATGCCTTTGGCGGGCATGACAGAGCAGGAGTGACGGGAGTGTATTGGACAAGGTAGAATTTGCGCGATAGCATGGCAGCCGCTAGCTGATGGTTACTACGATACAGACCTCAAGTAGAACCTCCAGGCGGCACGTTTAGAGTCGAACTCCTGCAAGGATTCTCCTTCCGCACGGAAGCAGAGCTCGAAGAGATCATACAAGAAGTGGGTTGCAAGCGCCTTAGCGAGCTGCCACAGCTGAAACATTTTTCTCCAGGCATCACAGCGCTTCCAGGGCACCTCCTACAACCTCCTTACGAACAACTGCAATCACTTCACCTCCTACCTTTGCGAGAAACTCACATCGCGCCCCGCGCCCAGCTGGCTCAACCGCGCTGCAAGTATCGGAGTCGCGCTGCCCTGCGTAGTACCCCGAGAATGGATTGCCGCGCCTGACTACGACACTGCGGACGGAGAGCTACTGGACGATGAGGTTGATGATGAGGAAGCAGCGATGTTACGGAGTTCGAGAAACGGGCCCCGGGTTCGCCCGTCGGTCGAGGAGCAAGATCGCTGGGACAGTGAAATGGACCGGATCAGTAGTAGTAGTCATGGTTATGCCAGACCGACCTCTGCGGGGAGCGATGCGCCGCGACCGGTGAGTGTGAGGGATACGAGTGGAAGGGGGATACCCGTTAGTGAGCGAGCACCGATACCCAAGCGAAGATGAGCCACGTAAGAGACCGCGTTTTGCAGAGTATGTGATGTTGATACGTGTGACTCCTCATACGATGGCCTTGCCTTGCCTTTTCCGGTCAGCTACGCGAGGAGTTGAGTTCCGATCCAAACTTTACAACCTACTTGCCCTCCTGAGCCACTGAGGTTCACGTAATAAGCTAACTGGCAGGTCTAAGTCGATTTAATCGGCTCGGCGCAAGCCAGTGATTTTATCGCTACCTTCTTTATGACTAAGATTATGAAACCTACAGTGGAAGTAGAGAAATTTCGCCTATGAATCACTCTTACACTAGTAGTATTTCTTTCCGCTGAGCGTCCTTCAACCAGATACTTTTCTGTCGAAAACCCAATACCTATTCGCTCAAAATCACTCTCCACCTTTCGCGATTTCACTAGTATCAGAGTGACTGATCCGACCCCACTCCCTAGTTCAGGATATATACGAGTGAGATTGGCATCTTGCTCACCATCCTTCCGCCTCAAAGCATCTACCTCTTCTATGTCCACATCTGCTGCTATCTCCAAGCACAAGGCCTCAGAGTACAGCTGCGAATTTCCGCCACTGACGACTCTTGCTGATGTAGTGGAATGGAGTCGCGACAAACGCTTTCGCGAAATAACACACGTCAGGATCAAACGTGCGTTGGACGCCGTTGCGCTCAAGCAAACCCCCGAGCCAGATCGTATGGATCCTGTCTACTCCTTCTGTGGTTCGTTCTCCTCTACCCCAGGGAAATAGGCGGCCTACACCGTGCAAGTGCTTTGTGGCGGATCTCATTTGGACGCGTGCTGTTACGACTGAGGCAGTGACCCCAAGCCGTCCAACGGAAAGGCGAGCTTGAAACGGGTCTGCCGGATGATTTGCTTCGACGATCTGGCAAACAATTTTATGGCCGTACGTCTGATCCAAGTCGAGGTAGCAGTACCGATAAGGTGCCGTCCAGACACGGCCAGTTCCAGGCCGCCGCCCGGTAATCTGACAGGGCTGAGTCTGAACTATAAGATTCTTTCAGGAAAAGGAGCCATCGTCTCCAATCATGCCAACGCATCTGAGCTCGTTGCATCGAGCCCTATACGGCGGCAACACTCCCGCCGGTGCACTAATCCTGAAGAGCTTGGCGGCCAACATTCCAACTATTATTCTTTGAGGCCTCACCGTAATGTGTCGTGCCTCACGTTGCAACCTCTTGGGGTCATTGATACCAGAAAAATGGCGAAGGCCACGCCAGATGATCATACACGGAACGCATCCACCTTCTACCGCCTGGAAAAGATCATGGCTATCGATACTCCACTGCCTAAAAGATTAGTGTCGCTTAATGTGTTCGCAGATCCTGGAATAATTGAATACGCGCTGATCTATGGAAAGCAGGCGAACAGGACGCCCCGTCTTCATGCTCTCATGCTTTTCTGTTCTCTTCAGCTCTTCTTGCTTCATTACGACTAAGCCACTTCCAATGTTTCGTGGTTCCTTAGTCAACGCCATGGGCTCGGCGGGCAACGGGATCTGCTATACACACACTGCCAGATTGTCAACATCCGAACCGAGTACGCCCAAGCATGCTCGAAGATTGTGTGCAGCGGTGAGTTGAGGAGCTGTTGCGTGAGGGCTTGGGTCTTGAAGAGGACGACATGACTGCATGAGATGCGCGCTAGGCTCTCAAGAAGGACACG
>Ga0115846_100565_pt1 | contig 18527 bp, 19 predicted proteins | sample InSIn5gowninarea_2_FD_83860 | JGI IMG/M metagenome (GOLD analysis project Ga0115846, IMG submission 83860)
GTGCTGTGGGGGGGGGTGCGCTGGTGGGTGGGTGGGTTGGGGCGTTGTTGGGAGGGGGGGGGGTGGAGGGGGGGGGGGGTGGGGCGGGATACGGGTTGGTGGGGTGGGGGGTTGGGGGTGGCGGGGGGGGTGGGGGTGTGGAGATGGGGGGTTTTATGTTGGGGAGCACGATCGTGCTTGTTTTTGAGGCGCCCAAGGGGAAAAGGGGGAGTTTGGACGAGGGGTTCAAGGGGCGGAGGAAGGGTGGGTTTAAGTGGGTTGTTGAGAGGGGTCAGAAGGTCAAGATGGGAGAGGCGCTGGGCATTGTGTTGGGTGAGGAAGATGAAGTTGAAGTAGGGGCTTAAGCGGGCTGTGAAGGGAAACAGGTTGTGGGGAAGCGAGCCACTGACATCTAATCGTTCTATGTGTGGGTCACGTTCACGAAATGACAAGAGAATCTCAAAATAACAACAGCTTATGCGCATGCCATTAACGTTGGAGATATGACAATAAGCTGGCTCAGGATCTCGCTACTGCCGAGTCGTCCATTTGCTATACCACGACATACCTCACAGACCTTCTTGAACCATCCGAGCAGACACTCAACATCAATAAGCCACTCTCGTCCTCATATCCGCAACCTTCCTCTCCACCTCCCTCACACTCCTCTCCAACTCCCCCGCAATCTGCATCTTCTTCTCACTCGCCAACCCCGCAAACCTCTCACACAAATCACCATCAATCACCCCCTTCACAGGCACATAATACCCTCTATAGATCAAATGATCCCTACCCGCCAGCGGCTGATCCTCGGCGCGCAGGTGCTGCTCCAGGCTCTGGAAGAAATCCACGTCCTCTCGGCTTGCAAAGGGGACAAGGATGCCGAGCGTACCCTGCAGGCCGGACCAGAGGAGCACGTCGCGGCCCCCGGCGACGAGCTGGCACTTTTGGATGGAGGTGGGGATGTCTTGGGGGAAGAAGTGCGCCATCAGTTGTAGCTTGTTTGGAGCACCTTGTAGGTATTGGCGCTCGTGGACGAGGTGGGCGCCGCTGCCTTCTTCGTCTGCCTCTTCCGACGCCTTGGGCGGGCACCGCACGAGCCAGAGGTTGCCAAATTTGTCGCCGCCCGCGACGGTCTCGTAGTCGACCATTGTGGCGCAGGTGGTCCAACGGGCGATGGTGTCGTCGGCAAAGGGGATGAGGACGTTGTCCTGAAACTTGTACACCACGAAAATAACGCTCTCAGAGACATCGGAGACGATGATACGGGAACCTTGGGTTTGAAGACCCGTTATTAGGTTGGGGCTGACTTGCGCTTGAGCTTTGCGGAGGAGTTGACGCATGCCGAGGTCGTAGATGCGGAGAAGAGTGCCGACGCCGGCGAGAAGGCGAGATTGGAAAGGGAGGAGAGCCAAGGGAGGTTCTTCGACCTTGGTCTTGTGGATGAATTCGAGCGTGCGCCCTGAGTCGAGGAGGCGATAAATGTGGATGAAGCCGCCGGAATGGCTTCGTGGAGACATGATCATGTCCTTGCCAGTGCCGACGACGAGGAAGATTTCGTTATCTTGGGAAGCGAAGGGTACAGCGGCGATGCTAACGGCAGCTTCATTATCTTCTAGGTCGAGAGTATATACTACTTTCTTATCGGTGACTGGATCGATGACTTGGATGCAAGAAGCCCAATGGTGTCTCCCTCGAGGATAGCCAAATTCTTCCGGTGGTAATACTGTGGCATCACCATTGACCACCGACGGGTCGCTCTGCAACCTAATTTTGGTGGCAGAGGAGAGTACGTTGTTGTCGGTTTCGATAACGTAGAAAAGAGGCAAGTCCGGGTGTCGGACGAAATTACGTGGTGTATACGCGAGAGGAATGGATTCGTGAAGAAGATTGCTTGACAATTGGTCAATGGTGAAGATTCTAGATTGTCTGTATTAGCCTTGATCATATGTCGTTGCTGGTGGAAAGAGGAGATGAGGTTAAGCATTTCAGAAGGAACAATTGGAAAAGTTGTAATATCTTCAACCACCCACTTTGTGAGTGTCGGCATTGGTAAAACAATCATCATGGTATGCAATAAGTAGAGATGGAGGGTGTTCGACTTACCGCAAGTTCTGGCCCTGTATACCAACCATGCCCTCGGTGCACTGTTCACTACTGAAGCTCCATCCAAATTCCAGCGGAACATAGCTTAGAGGGGTTAACATGAAGCTCTTGGTCTGCGAGTCCGAGTATCCGAGCCATGGCCGAGATGAGAGAGCGAGTACAGCTTGTGAACCTTGCACTGATACACGGAATAATTTCACTGCCTTGGGCCCAAGAAAGCGTGTCCTGGTGTCAGAGAGTTCTCCAGTGATTTCATCCAAGACCGTTCGAAGATACACACCAGAGTAAAGGCCGATATGGAGGAATAGGGTTGAACCACCCGAAGAAGAGTCGGACATAGGCATGATAGTGAGAGCGGATGGGGCGGATGTCAGCGCCTGAACGGATTTGTTCTCCAGTGTAGAATCAGGGTCCAGACTGAGGATGCGGACTGTGGCATCGTCACAACCCACGGCCAAGAAAGAACTGCGTAGACGACCTTCTGGTACCTCACCCATGCTGAGACAGGTGACTGTGCCGCTCATCTCGGGCTTGTCGTCAAATTCTGCGAGAGAGCCGTCGGTGTCCATCTCAAAGTATACAATCTCGCCAGAAGATAAGGCGACTGCAACTTGGCGTTCATTCGTTGTAGCGGCGACAATGGTGCGATGTTGAGGCGCAGGCCATTCATTGATACGACCTCCAGGCCGAATATGTCTAATACCTCGGGGGTGGATTTGTACCAAGGCGTCTTCGCCCAGGAGCTGTACTGCCAAGGTTGGAGCGGATGAGAGGAAACCGGTATCAGTGACCTCCTCGACGGTCTCGCCGATGCTCAACACCAAAGTGCCATTTGTAAAAGACAAGACAATGTATGCATCGAATTCATCGCTCTTGTTTAGCTTGGTAGTCCACACTGCGGATGGTACACTCGGTAGCTCCGACTCAACGATCTCCGAAACTTCGAGACCATGCTTGAGTGTTTTGAAGCTACTTCTTGCGCCTGTACCACAAACCGAGTAGACCTGAGGTGCATCATCTTCGGTAAGGTTGGCGACTTTGCAGGCTGTCATTGGATTCATGCAGCTGATGCTCTCCACCAGATTAAGGTTACCAACAGTTCGTGGGTGGAAGTAGACTGGCGTGTAGGTAGATGTCGCATCAGAGGGAAAGTCTTGGCTCATGAATTCCGTCTCGTCATCGTCATCTCCCAGCTTCTCGAATTGATAGAAGTGATGATTGCCAGTTTCGCTTGCAATGAAGAGGAACCCACTCTTGAGGATGAGTAGCGAAGTAGCCAAAGGCACGGTGTCGAAATATTTGATCTTCAACCTTCGGACCTCGCCTGTCGGCCGCCCATTTTCGTCCTCGTCCATGTCAAGCGTGACCTTGAACAGATCACCATCCTCGGTCTGTAGCAAGAAGAAGAAAGCCCCCTTCATCCTGTGCATGACACCAGCAACAATGTGACGCTTCCTCTCCGGATCTTCGGTCGCTCCTTTTCGGCGAGGTATGGGCACTCTGTGAGGCTCTTGGTTAGAATGACGATAGGTGATGCTTTCTTCACCACAGACCAAAACACCACTAGGACCATCTGTGCCTCCAGGCACTTGGTAAAGCGCATGGGCGGTGCGATCTACCGTGTCGGTCCATTTTCTCACGACGTGGTTCAGACCAAGATCCAATTCGTAGAAGACAAGCTGCTTCTCGATGTCTTCATATGCCTGGCCACTCGGATCCTGGTCTGACTCCCCATAGTCTATCTCTAGTGCTGCGAAAATGGGATTCTCATAGCCGACATCCAGTCCCACCATCGCAAAGACTAATGTCTGTGCTTTGTGCGCCTCCAACGGCGATGAGATAGTCAACTCTGCTTGTGCATTACGATTCAGGACATAGACTAGCTTGTTCTTCTCGACCGATGCGATCAGACATGCCCTGCCCTTTGGATCCACCGATAGGTATTGTCCTGGTATCACCCTTCTCACTCCAGACTTTCCAAACGTTTCCAAGTGTATCCTGTGGAAACGATTCTGCGCAGGGATGTATTCGATGATTGCTATGCGGCCGGAATCCGAACCGATGATGATGTAGTCTGTAAGCCCTCAGCATGGTATTCTATGCATGATGCCACATCGCCGAGCTCGAGCATTGAAACAGGTGCCTCCATTTACGGATCGGATAGCGTCGCGCGCGACATGGAACAGTGCGAACGAGCTGCTCAACTTGCTTCTTCGAAAATCACTATGGGAGCTCTACGATGGGCCAATACTCTGTCTAACGTACCTTTGTTGCTTCCAGCAAGGCGAAACGCCGCCAAGCTTCGTACGATACCGAATACATCATGTGTGAGGATTGTGGTGATCTTCCCTTGAGTCGCATCGGGCCGGTGAAGGGTGAGACGCGATCCAGAGGCCGTGACAATTTGTTGTTCCTTGGTGCCAGCGAACTGACCGAGGAGAGCTTGCGTCACAGCTGAAGGAGGTTGCAAGGTGAGCGAGTACATGAACATGGAAGAAGTGGTAGCCATGATGGCGTCGTTGGCCTTGCGGCCGTGATCTCGCCGCTAGTAAAGTTGATAGAGAGATTTGAAGAAGCGCACCAAATCGAGTGAGGATGCAAATTATATCGATTGCTGCCTGATTAAGGTTGCGAATATTCAGGTGGAGTTCGTCATTTCAAGTGTCCGACTTCAACTGAGTGCTCGCCAGCTGCCACAAAAGCTGTCATAGTGCAAAGCAAAATGAAGGCTACCTCGTACACCTGCCGACGGTGTCTCAAAGCCATCGCGTCTTCGACAGGCTCGAGGCAACAGATAAGCAGAAGATGGATCACTTCCAAGAGCAATCATTCTCTCCTCCCTAAAGCAACATCCGACGGTACCAAGCAGACAAAGTCACGACTCATACTCCCCGACTCCAGCAAACGTACCGTTTCCTCCTTCGGGAAACAAGAAGTTCTACCTTCGTCGAGAAAGGATGAGTTCTATGTCACCAGCCTTGGCCATGCGTCCCCAGATACCGAACGAGTCCTCCTCCAACCCAATAACCTCTTCCACTCATTCACCAACTCGCCATCCTCAGCTATTCGCCGCCGTGCAGCATACATGCGCCAACACGCCTACTGCCCGCATCCCTCTCACCAACGCACACGCGAGCCGACCACACCGTTGGATCTGGAGAACCGCAAGCCATTAGCCACCGACGACGCCACCGCTTCCCCACCTGCACATGTCCGCTTTGAATGCCCTGATTGCGGTATCCCCGTGGCGTGCTGTCAAGAGCATTGGGAGGATGACTTTGAGGCGCATCTCGAGGTGTGCGACACGCTGAGGCAGATCAATGAGGACGACCATGACCTGCATTCTGGCCGCTTCTTTCCTGAATTTGATTACCCGACAGATCAGCGTGCGGAGGAGTTCGTCGTCAACATGAGCAATTGGGATACCTTCCTCTACACGCGTGACTTTGCAGCCATCGATGAAGCACGTCCCATGAGGCAGGTCACGCGATTACTGACGTACCCCATCACCATCGCCAGCGTCCTGCATGAGCTTTCTCCTTACAACATCCGCAAGGGCGGGCGTCTAACCCCAGAAGGCCTTCGAAGTTTCAGTGGTACGTCCATCCTCGTCTTGCCCTTCCGCATACCTACGACCTGCTCACGCACTACTTCCAGCCCTTCAGTACAGTCTCCACCCCCCACGGCAAGGAGAGGGCGACACAATGGCATCCCTCCGACCTAAGCCGCCTCCAATCCGCCTCTTCATCCTCGGCGCCCGTGCTGAATCATCCCTTCCCCGTTCCGTGTGGTCGCAATTAACCTATTGCTTCCCCCGTTCGACCTTCCACCTCATCTTCATTGGCCCGGAGAGCATGTCCAATCGCGACCGCGAATTCCCGCTCCCAGAGCGTACACCGGGCAACCCCTTCGGCGGCGTCGTCGAGGCCCGTATCTCGCATCGTCTCAAGATCACCACCTACGTCGACTACTTCCACACAATGCACGAGGCACGCCATTTTGCGCCCTACGATCCCTACTTTGACGTGTTTGTGCTCTTCCACCCAGGCCTCGGGCATCCGGCAAGCTCGCACGAGTGGGCGGACAGCCTGCCCATGATGCTCGAGACCAAGTGCCCAATCATCTGTACAGGTTACACAGAGTGGGACATGGAGAGAGACCGAAAGTGGGTTGAGGAGCAAGTAGGCGGAGAAATGGACGTGCTGTTGGAGCCTGGCGAGAATATCTTCAGGAGTCTGAGGTGGGATCTCAATGACTTGGATCCTGGGGATGTGAGTTGTGGAAACTGGGGGGTATGGGCCTTCAGAGGGAAAAGGTATGAAGCCACGAATCGGGAAGTTGAGGGTGCGTGAGGGAATAGGGATGGTTGGACGGTGGTTGTGATGTCGCATAACGGACTGCATGAAGACCCAAGCGGCGGTCTGAGCTTAGGAAGACATACAAAGTAGATGTGATTAAGATTTATTCACCACTGCAAGCTTGAGGAGCTTCCATGAGGTATGAGACATTATTAGCATGATGGATATACCACCACCACTTTGGAAATATTGGGAAAACAGAGAACACCTTCGTTTCCAAGGCTGGAGCAGGTGCTGAATTATGGTGCACGCAGCAGATAGAATAGGCGATGTTGCGCACGGACAATAGAGACGTAATGTTCGCATCACTCGGGCTCTTGAGTATATATACTTGGCGCACGCGCTCTCTTCGCAAACAAAGCAGATCTTTTCCTTGGTTAAGGTTATTTTAAGTATCACCACTGTCCGTCCCTGAGACCCTTTCTTGGCACGGGACATTTGAAGCCGCGCCAGATCCCAGATCTGGTCTACTGCCGCGTCACGCCTCTCGCCGACAACATCGTGCACCGCACTTGTAGCAGGCATCCAACAACGCTGCTGTGCTTATCCCATTCATTCAACATCACAATGCTGTCGTTACCCTTGTACGGCGCGTTGGCGTGCTTACTCACTGGCTCGACGTTGGCACAGGTCTCAGTGAGCGTGCCCAGCACAGTGCCGGAAAATGCTTCTCCCACAATAGCTTCAGACTATGTCGGTTTCGCCTTTGAGGCAAGGTCATTCTACTATTTTGCTGGTGTGTAGATTTTCTCTATCAACCTCGCATCTATATATTTATTCACGAGAAAGAGTAACATGGAGCCACAATCTAACCCTCCACAATCCACAACAGGCCCCTCCGGCGAACCCAATGTCTTCTCCGCCAACCTCCTTCAAAGCATAGCCAACCGCACCTCCTCACGTCCCAACATCCGCGTCGGTGGCACTTCCCTCCAACGCTCCGTCTGGGATCCCACGCAGTCCTCAGCGATCGTGGTCCCTCCGTCACAAACCGGCGGGGGCATACCAATCGGCATAAGCATAGGACCCTCCTACTTTGAATCCTACAACAATTTCCCTACTGCATCCTACATCTTCATGATACCCGTCGGCCGCAGGAGCACCGTCGAGGGCAGCTCCTCCTTCGCCAAGTCTGGATGGGACACCATCGGCGCCGACAACATCATCGCGTTGGAGCCCGGGAACGAGCCGAATAGCTACCACGGTGGCTATGATGCCGTGGAATACGTGGAGCAGTTCAGGGAGTACTCGAGCGCCATCTCCGAGGCTGTCGGCATCGAGGTCGGTGAGAAGCCCTGGCTTGTAGGCTCCGTGGGGACGACCGCCGGCGATCCCGCGTGGAATGTAACGACGCTCTTTGACGCGGGGCTCGACTCACTCATTCCCCGCATCTACTCCTTCTCCGCGCACCACTACGGCTGGGGCCTCCGCATCCACCTCGACGTAGAAGAACAACTCATGGACCACCGCCTCATGCCCCGCCGCATGGCCAAATACGTCCCCGAGATCGCCTACCTCAACGCCTTGGACCCTCCAGTCCGCTTCGGCTTCCACGAGGTCGGCTCCGGCCTCGCGGAGATCCCGGACGGCTCCAACATCCTCGAGCGCAGCTTCGGCGCCGCCCTTTGGCAGGTCGACTTCATGCTCTACACAATGACCATGGGCGTCGAGCGCGTAAACATGCAATCGGGCCTCTCCTTCCAATTCTCGCAATGGAACCCCGTCGAGTGGTCCGGCGATCCCCCGGCCGTCTTCGCAAACTTCTACGGCTCCCTCTTCTCCGCCGCCATGATCGGCCCTTCTGGCTCCGCCCAAGCAACCGAGCTCGACCTCGGCGACGACACCGGCAAACTCGTCGCCTACGCCATCTACGAATCCGGCGACCTCGCCCGCGTCGCCCTTCTGAACCTCAACTTCTACAACGGCAGCGACGCCTCCTCCTCCGCCGCGCGCGGCAGCCAGACCTTCAATGTCGAGTGCCCGAGCGACCAAGAGGAGGTCATGATCGTGCGTCTGGCGTCCCCGCTCGGCGCCGGCGCGATGGAGAGCACGGATATCAGTTTTGGCGGGCAGACGTGGTCGTACGAGACCGATGGCCTGCCTGTGGACGCCGGTATCGACGACTCGAGTACCGTGACCGTGAGGGATGGCGTCGCGGAGATTGCAGTGTTGGACAGCGAGGCCGTGATGGTTGTGTTTAGGAGCGCTACTACTTCTACGACTTCGAGTTCGGGGACGGCGAGTTCGACGTCAAGTGCCTCTCGCGAGGCGACGGGTACGTACACTCCCAGATGAAACGACCCCTGATGCATCCGCCACCGAGAGAAATTCAGCGTTGAGAAATCTCAATATAGCTTCCTCATCCGCCACGACCACGAGCACAGGGTCAAGCAGGGAAACGACGACCGGAGAGAATACGAGCACCGAGACGCAGGGCGTGGTCAGTACTCTGGACGCCGGTGCGGGTGCCGTTGGTGGCGCGGGTGTTGGCTGGACTGCGGCCGGGGTTGGGGGGTTGGTGATGGCTCTCCTGGGGCTTGTGTTTGTGTGAAGCCCGATTTGTTTTTGCGTGGGGGATGAATCCGGGTAGTATATATGCCATATCTCATCGCCATAGGTTTTTTTATGACGGCTTAGATGAAGGGACGATGGGATATAAAATCTGCATTCTCGGTAGAAGCAGGATGCTGTCGATGTCTAAGGTCAACCATCTATCTCACGAGCCAGTCTGTCTGAATGAAGACCATAGCCCGAAACAAATACCCCAATCCTCTCTCTTAAGCTCCTGCTCAACCCTCCGACCTGATGCTCCCACTCACCTCCCTTCCAACCACCACCACCGCCAGCCTCTAATAAGTCACGAACTTAATCTCCCCTTCGAAGCCCCACCCCTCTAACTCCTCCCTCTTAATGAACCCCAATTGCAGACAATCCCCCCAGAAGAACATCGCCCTATCCCTCGCATACCCCAGATAATCAAACTCCTCGGCCTCCTCCCCTCCTTCCTCCCCTCCTCCACCGCCCCCGCCCTCTGGCCGCCTATCCGCCATATCCTGCGCCATCGCCTGGCCCTCGGCGTCAAGAGGGTCAGTCCCGTCGCCTGGGATGGGGTGTTTATGCTGCACATGCGACGCCGAAGATGCCATGATTCCATCTACCGACTTGCCGTCTTCGACCTTGTGGAGATCCTGTTCTGTTTCGGCCTCGGCTTCGAATCCGGGCACCCGCGCCTGCATCACACCCCAAGCGACCCACTGCGCCGAGTTTGCGAGCCGCCAGATCCTCGCCTCGCGCATCAGCATCCCCACCTCCTCATTGATCTCGGCCTCCCTGTCATCCGACAAAGTCGGCTCCGGCTTGTCAGCCGCGTCAAAATACGGATTGCTGTCGCGGGCTTGAGGTTGAGAGTGAGGTTGAGGCTGACTGGTTCGGCTCCTGCCATCGAGTGTCAGGGAGGAGAATGACGAGGCGATGCGATGAGCGATGTGGGAGGTGGATGAGGCCCATGACGAGGACAGAGGCGTCTCGATCATGCTTGCGGCGTATTTTGGCAGAAGTTTTGGAGGGTCCGAGGCGGCTGGGGCGTGTTGCGGCTGATGGAGCACATAGGCGCGGAGGAAGCGGTATTGTTCTTCTGGGGTGGGATAGCAGCTGGTTGTGCATGCGTAGGCGCGGGTTGGGTCGTGGTAGTTGTAACACCATTCTGTCTATAAGGATATTAGTAAGCGGTCATGCAAGGTGTTTGCCTGTTACCTACGAAATGATTTGCAAACTCGACACCGCGCATGTTTGCATTGGCATACTCGAAATCAATCACGACGAGCTGCTTGTGCTGATTGGCAGGTAGCAGAAGTGGTGACTCGCATGGTGGTTCCATCCGGAGTATGTTTCCATATTGCGTCTATCCTGTCAGAACCAGGAGCAAACTCGAAGCATTTGACGGTACTCACATCGTTGTGCGCAAATACTAGATGTTCCCTTAGCGCATCAGCACCGCCATATTGCTCGTCCAGCCATTCCCGGTATCTCTCGACCGTCTTCCGAAAAGTCGTCCAGTCCGTACCACATAGCAGCTTTTGGCGTTTCGGTGGCGACAGTGAAGTGGCAGAGCTCTCTTTCTGGACCGACATGATCTGCTTGTCAGTATACGACACGATCTTCTCGCATCGGTCTACCCACTTGTCCCAGTTTCTCCATATGAACGGGCCGTTATCTCGCTCTTCTGCGAGCAATTCAATACCATCATGGAGCTCGCGCATTCGCTTTGCAATCTGCTTGGAAATCTCCGGGTCTCGCAGGTCCTGTGGTTTCAAGGTACGGGCGTGGAAGAACTCCTCGAAGCGGCCATTCGAGAAGGTACCGAGCAGACGTGGACCAATCTTCTTCCGTCCAAGGCGACGAAGGATCTGCAATTCGGCCTCACGATCGATCAAATGTTCGACTTGTGGTCCATAAATACGTAAGAGCAGTTTGCTATAGGCAGTCAGAGAGTAAATTCCTCGAGATTCGTACACTTACGGTGGTGGTTTCCGTGGCGCCAGAGCTTGCGTATTGTCACTAGTCTCCACCGTACGAGATGATAAATCCGACGGAGGAGCGACGACATAGACAGCATTGGTAAGGGCGCCGCTCAAACGCTCAACGTCAATATCCGAACTCTTAGACATCGGCACTTGGCGCCAGCCCTTCAGCCTCAGTGTATGTGCCAGCCGCACAATTTCATATTTGAAAATCAACCAAGCATCTCTGTCTTTCGTCACGGTCATACCAAGACCTAGCAGATCCACACTTGAAGCACCAGTAGCTTCCGGATAAGATAGTGTTTTCGAATTGTCCAAAACCACATCACAACTCGGTACGAATTCGTCATCCTGAACCTCAGTATCTGAAACGATGGACTGCTGTCGGAGCTTTTTCAACGACGTCGGTCGTCTAAGACCAGCGAAAGACTTGCGACTCGGAATCCTCTCAAGCACGCGGAATGGACCACCTCCCTCTATTATGCCTTCAAGCTTCTCCAGCGCAGCGGAGTCACCAGAGTCTGAGCTATTCTCTGACAGTCTTCTTTGCTCCGTGTGCGTCTTCGATCTGATATCGCCACGAAGCGAATGATTGTTCGTTTGCTCTGCCGCCCGCGCCGCGGAAGCCTTCGCCTTCCGCTTGTTTTTCTTCGCGCGCCTCCTTCCTTTCTCTTCGTGTAGCCACAAAGAAATCTCTTCAAGCACGGAACCACGTTGATCTTGGATCTCCGAATCCTGCGTTTGTGAACCGCCCGCGGCCGTGGAAGGTGTGGGTACCGTTTCCGACACTGGTGTTGATAGCCTTCCCGAGAGCCTCTTGCCCAATTTCGCGCTATAATGGCGCGGGTTGCGGTCGAGGCTAAAATCGTCCACGACTTTGCTTTTGCCAAGCATCAATGGAGAGATGCTTTCTTGTTCATCGATGGAGACGACTGAGGTATTGGGTTAGCGGTCGATTGATGGAGACAACGTTCACCTCGGCTTGCAGAAACAGTGAACGGGTGCCAATCTCTCTAGTATTTTCGCCTGAGTGCAAGAAAGAGCGGTACGCGCCTCAATCAACAGTCCTCTAACGTGACATGTTCAGGCATTCCGAAGCGCACGTTTCTCCCACCTCCCTGCCCAGTCACGATACCCCACGAGCATAACAGTGCACGCGCGGTCAACATTCCTTTTGCACGAAGTTGATCTCCATGCCTAACAGAAAGCTCAATACAAAAAAACGCACCTTTCTTAGATCTGTCCCGCTCCGCGCCATCCCCAACCTTCTGATTCGCCAACGCTGAATTTGTGCCGTCCTCTTGAGAAACCGGCTTTGGCATCCTGGTTCTCTACTCAGGACTGAATGCGACTAACTTCTAGTAATAACTTGACCAGGAGCAATGGGACGTGAGGTGGAAACAGAGACAAAGGCGTGTTCAGCAAGAACGTCAAGTTGTGTATACTCAATGCAGGAGAGCAGCCAGTGCTATCTTGTTCACAATGTAGAGCATAAGTGTCTAGTTGATGGCTGCAGATTCCTGTGGTTGCTCCGCGCCTAGCATGCACCTAGTAAGTCAGCCGTGACCAAGGTTGTCACACGTGTTTGGCAAATGTGACGTCGCCAGAGTGGTGTGTATTTCCCTTCCCTCTTAGGCTATGGCATCCGTATTGCAGCCTACCTTGTAAGCAGCAACGAGCGGTGCGAAAGAAGACAGTATATCAATGGTTCTTGTTTCTCTATTCTCTGCATCTATATCTAAATTTGCCCTACTCTACGGCTACCATCTCGTGTTCATATGCATACGGTAATTGCGGCAGTGCACACCTCGTTCAGCAGCACGACAAGCCATGTATCCCAACATCTGAAAGTCATAGCAACCAATCCCGCTAACTCCCATTACTCATGATGATCGAACCACTCAAATTGGTAACACATTCCGCACAACCTGCGCGGCAGGCTTGGCCCACTCCACGACCTCCAAGGCTAGAAGAACGAGGACGAGTGTGGATGGGAAAATCCTAGCGATCAAAATAAGCATCCGTAGCGTCAGACAGTCCCAAGCAAGGGATGGGCCTTACCAGATAACATAGCTATGCACGAGCAACCTTGCCACTACTGGAAGATACACATCATTGACCTGACAAATTTGCGCGAGCTGCAACGCGCTCGGTGCGCCCGTGAGTAGAAAACACACGATGATGAATATCGGGTCGTCCAAGATGCTGACTGGCGCAAACTTGGCGACCAAAGCCAGAAGAGGCGCCATGATGATCAAAGGGAATAACATGCGCGACAAGATCGAGCAGATGAGCATATTCCTGCTCTCACGCCTGGCTTGCTCGTCACCCTTGTCGACCTGAGGTTGGGTACTGCGGCAGAGGTTGCCGCCCAGCACGATGAGGATGATTGGAACGGCGACACCGCCTACTTGATTGATGGCTGAGGTGAAGGTGTTGTTGACGAAGGAACCTGGGGTGTAAAAGAAAGTTTTGACGGGCGGGATAGTGGCGACGAGGACGGAGACGATGATGGCCATCAAAGGAACATTGAGACAGGAGAGTATCGCCAGGAAGACAGCTCTGACGAAGAACCAGATCTGTGTCAATACCTTCTGGAGTGGTTGAGGTAAAGTTCGGAAGGCACGGTCGAGCGTTGAGGAGATCTTGCCGTATAGAGCTGCTAATCGCCTTCTCACTTGAACGAGAAAGCTTGTAACTGCTCGCTTGGCCTTGTGCATTGGAGAGGTACGCCATGTTTCGTCGGCAGGCCTTGTATCTTCATCTGCGCTCGACGTGGTCGAGGTGGCTCGTTCGGTTATGGTGCTGCCAACGACGACGCTGTCATTCGTATCCTTCACCAGCGTTCTTTGGTGGGCATTTCCGTTGGCATATGATCCTGCAACGCCGGACGAGGTTGCCATCTCGTCGGTCACAATAGGCTCATCCTCCACAAGTATTTGATCGCTACCATTCGCTCCCTTCTTGGCGGCTATGAGCTTGGAGGAACCAGCACGCGATGCATCATTCGGATCATCTCTGTAAGGCATGACCGACTCCGCGTCTGATGATGGAATGTCGCCCCGTTCTTCCGCAGTATATTTGTCGAGTGGCTTTAAAAGGCTGTTCATGCCCCAGCTCCACCTAGCGGCCTGGCCAAGTTGGGAGAAGATGAGCAAATATAGGATTCCTCTTGCGGCGACTTCGTTGTCATTGTCGTGGGGCAACTTGTCCCAGTGTAGACCAGCGATTGTGTGGGAGAGACTTATAACGAGCGATAGAGGTAGGGAATTTGAATTTCCAAAGACCTGTGATGTTTAGATGTGGACCACATATGTAGCGTAGACTACTCACAGCCATGGCGACCACGAAATTTCTCTGTGGCCTTTTGCGTATCATGAATGCTCGACTCAGCACTTGAGCAGCGCACCACGATACCAGAGTCTGTATAAGTAAGATGACTGGTATGATCCACAATTCCACAAGCTTGTCCGAGGTGAGTTGCTTTGCGAGTTTCGAGAAGACTGCTACTTGTCAACAACAGCTTAGGACAGCAGCTCTCTTCCACATACTTAGACATGGGGTGAAGAACATGATGTTCAGGTTGGCCATTGTCTTCTGTGCCTCTTGAGGGAACATTCCTCGACTTGCTGCAATGTACCCCAAGCTACTGACGAACACTACCTCCAGAACAGCCTCGCTGACAAGCCCCGCGAGATGAAAGAAATTTGGGTGAGAGGAGTGATCATTGACCATGTTTATAGCTGGTCCCATAGTCTGATCCATGAGTGGAGAGGATGCGGCGTATCTGTAGAAGGATTCCGCTACGCCGGGAGATTGGAAATTTGGAAGTATGTCCATCGCGAGAAGTGATTTCGGTATAGTTATTGTCTGTGTGATCTGAGCGCAGCTGGCCCGGGGACGAACTTGCGCAAAGCCAGGAATGCCCAGGTTGAGGTTATCGGTCTTCCAAGGAGTTTCCCTGTAGATAGGTATCTTATGATGTAAGGCTGCGATAATGGATTATTGCGACGGCCACCCTTTTTCCAAGGGTCTCGACCGGTGATCTAGTACGAGCTCGCAAGGTCCGAAATTTAGGCGGAGAGAATAAGGCGCACGAGAAGCGAATAATGGCTGGATTGAACAAGTTGCTCGGGTGCGTTTGTGGAGAGTATTTCCGATTCAGCCGATGGTGATAGACAATTGGAGATTTGAGTAAGACACAATAATCGGGAGGGGCTGGGCTTGGCTAAGACCAGCGCGGTTCTAAACAACAAGATGGAAAACTCTGGCGGCTACGTATATGCTATCAATTACGTCTCACTCAATCGTATCGTTGATGGCGCCAACAGATCATAGAGACAGGTACGTCTGGTGATACATATTATGAGAGGAGGCTGCATCTTCGTGGAAGTTGGATAGACAAGGAGCCTCCCCTTCACGTGACCGAGCCCGGAGCAAAGCCACACACTCGGCTGTGGCGTGGGAGATCTACGACTTGTTTGATGCATGAAGATTGCACCTCAACTCATCACCAATGACCTGTTGTATATCGCAGGCTGAAATAGCTCTACTTCGCACAGCATAGGATCTGCGCATCAATCCAACAGACACTTGATTCATTATAGCCCGTGGTTCCTTCGTAAGGTGCCACCTTTCCGCTGGTGCCGGCGTGACACCCGCAGTTGATCGCAAATCCCCATCTCGTCTTGTCATAACTTTCTTTCTCCAATTCGTACCACATTCCACCGCGGGCCTTCGAGAACTACTACATCGAACCCATCCTGTACTTCTTGACGCTGCCGTTACCTTGTTCGTTGACTCGGTGCGCGATACTCAGCGTTTTCGTTGCTGCCTTGGCCACTACTCAGCGTGTGTCGCGTCCGGCATCGTGAACAACGACCACATATACCCACCAACCCCGTATAGCAACGGATCCGATTTATTACCGCCTCTTCACCTTATCTTTCAAGCCTGTGCTCCTCCGCCAGTCATGGCCTCTCCGTCTAGGATCGATCCCCGGGATGGTCTACGTCTAGGCTCACTCGACTCTGCATCTGCCTCATCCTCTGCTGCGACTACGCCATCGCCTCCTCCGGAAGAAGCTCCCTCTATAACACCCAACCCTCAACCTCGACATCGACAACTACCACAAACTCTCAATGCAGCTGGCATGACGAGTTCTTCTACTCCCCTTGGAAACGTCAATGCTGCACGCCGACCGCCTGGTCCGCAGCCCATGCTATCCGCGAGGGGTGGCATGGGCGGTGCTCTTCCGAGCGAGCTGGCGGCACGTTTGAAGGCCTTTCATCTCGGACGTCAAGGTGCACCACCGCCTGCGAATCAGAGACCTGGTCCACCTTCCAGTATCCCATCGGCACCTAATGTAATCCCTACCCCTCAGAGTCTCTCGTCCCCACAACTCGGCCCTGGAGGTATTCCGAGCAATTTTCGCATGCCTCAGCCGAATGTCCGACCAGGACCAATAAGCTATGGATCGACGCCCGCCGTTGCGAGAGGTCCTCCAGTATCAAAGTCATCGCTGGCGGAGAAACGTGGAATGGCAATGCCAGGCGGTCTGGCAGGCGGTTTGGCTGGCCGGCCTACCGGTCCCCCCCAGCCTGTGGGAAAGAAACGGCCGGGCTTGACGTTGTCATCCATGAACGGCACTGGACAAGGTGGACCAGAACAACAATCTGCGCAGGGAGCTGCGAAACCTGACACTGGCGGTTCGCTATTGGATAAATACGCCGATTTCATCGACAAGGAGACTGGAAGTCTGAAATTCAAGGGCAAAGCTATATTGACAAACCAAGGTGTCGAGTTTGCAAGCGGCAGGTCATTTAACATATCTCTGGACGAAGTCGATACCTTGGACGAGCTTGGGAAAGGAAATTATGGTACAGTCTACAAAGTCAGGCACAGTCGTCCTCGTATAAGAAGGCCTGGCTTAGGCCTTGCCGGAAACAAATTACCAGCCTCGCAACAGCCCATCGGAACGAACTTGTCTCCAATCACGCCAACGACGTCCGACTTTTCCAGCGAGCAGAGTCCAACTGCTGGAGGGACAACCGGGGTAGTCATGGCGATGAAGGAGATACGACTCGAATTGGACGATGCAAAGTTCGCCGCGATCATCATGGAGCTCGACGTCCTTCATCGCTGTATTTCGCCGTTCATAGTTGACTTTTATGGTGCCTTCTTCCAGGAAGGCGCTGTGTATATTTGTATGGAATTCATGGACGGTGGTTCCATCGACAAGATATACGGAGACGGGGTTCCTGAAGGCGTTCTGAGAAAGATTACATTGTCAACGACAATGGGTTTGAAAAGTTTGAAGGATGAACACAACATCATTCACCGTGACGTCAAACCCACAAACATTCTCATCAACACTCGAGGTCAAGTCAAGATTTGTGATTTCGGCGTCAGTGGTAATTTGGTTGCCAGTATTGCAAAGACAAACATTGGATGTCAGAGCTACATGGCACCAGAGCGGATATCAAGCGGTGGTGTGGCACAAGCGGGTGCGAATCCAGGAGGTGGAACATACAGCGTGCAAAGCGATATTTGGAGTCTTGGTCTTACCATCATTGAGTGCGCCCTTGGGCGGTATCCTTACCCGCCTGAAACATATGACAACATCTTCAGTCAGCTGAGCGTAAGTGACCTGTCCTCGGACGCCGCATCGTGTACTAACGTCTAACCAGGCGATTGTTGATGGCGAGCCTCCTGACCTTCCTGCTGATCGCTTCTCCGACGCCGCTCACGACTTTGTGGCGGGCTGCTTAATGAAGATCCCCAAGCTCCGTCCAACCTACGCTATGCTCCTCCAACACGCCTGGCTCGCGCCATTGTTGAAACCACCAACCATATCTGAAGACGACGAAGAAATGGCCGAAGTGGATGGTGTTGATGGTATTGTTCCTGCCACAGAAGAGCTCGGTGCAGCGACGGCCGACAAGGAGGTGGCGGATTGGGTGCTTCAAGCCTTGGAACGACGACGCTCTGGGCAGATGGGCAAGAAGGTGAAACCTGCTTTGCACGCGGCTCCCTTGGACGCTGTGTCAAGCCCCGTGATTGAGGCTAGGTGAAAGCGGTCTCTTCATACTGCGTTGTGCCATGGTTCTGCTTCTCCGAACTTGACGTGGAACTGGTGCTGCTCTGGGGTTCGATCGTTGCACCTTTCATATTCCGGCTCATATTACTTACCCTAGATGTATATGAGTTTGCTCCATGTTATATAGAATGTACACATGCTTATGGACCCGCGTCGGGCATACGCCGGCATTCGCCGCCGTCTTTCTGTTTCCCTGGTGCCGACAACGAACATATATGCTACCGGACATTCTTGTTCAGTCTCTCGTCTGATGTCGCTGCACCACCGCGTCCGTAGCTGTTGAGACCGCCCTCCTTAACCCACCTTTATCGTAAAAACCGCGATGGTCCTCGAGGTCATCTACGTAGTCCGGCACGGCGTGAGCTTCCTTTCCCCTTTCGGCGCGAAACACCTCACTAACGACACAAACTAATAGTACCGCATGAATTGGATAGTCGACCACGCAACCGGAACCGACAGCAAAAC
>Ga0115846_100588_pt1 | contig 18478 bp, 19 predicted proteins | sample InSIn5gowninarea_2_FD_83860 | JGI IMG/M metagenome (GOLD analysis project Ga0115846, IMG submission 83860)
AGAAAGCGATGCAGAGTGGGAGGCCGAATAGGCTTGGTTGGCTATTTTCGATTGGCTACTGTAGCATTGATGATCTGGCAGAGGCACAAACCTATGACCTCTCACGATATCAATTGATACGTGTGTACCGTAATGATGTAGGAACAGCAAGATTCCCTATGCAAAGTATCGAGATGGCCTTGCAGACCGCATCACAGAGCATCGCAGAACGCATATGGAGAAGATCATGAGACATAATAACAACAATCAGTCTTGATGTTTTTCGAGATGTGCGTGTTGTTGAAGGCCGGGTTCTGGGCCCACCAAGTCAACCCCTCGATCTCTAGCCTTCGTAATTGTTTGCGATATCATACGTCTTGTGTGTTGTGCGATGCAAACGCAGGATTGGATAGTTCAGATCCGAGTCTATTGATCCTGTGGTTTTTTGTGCTGTTCACTCAATTCAAGGTTCCCGCCTAGCAATTTGGACAACGCATATCGGCACAGCAAGTTTGACGTCGCAGATTACAGTACAATCCTCAGCTCGGTCAGCGGCCTATAGTGGTGCTGACCTCGCCGTCGCTGCACATGCTTGCAGCACCAATGGCAATTGACTCCGGCCCGCCGCCGATTACCACTGCGGGAGCCGGCCTGGAGAGCGTCGGCCCCGTCCCGTTCTCCCATCAGGATTCATGCCATGGTCACGCAAGCCTACGTTGAAGATACAGTATGAATGTATCATGGTGTTGTGGGACTATTGAACAAAGTGACAAGTCTTGAAGTTGATGCTTTCATCATATTGTACGGCAGCACACATGCTATACTCCCCAATCATACTATCAGATTATAGACCGGCATGAACCTCAATTACCACCATTGCCACCATTCAGCTTGCCATCGGTCCAGCAGCTTACCCTTATAGTTGCAGGAAATCATATTTCCACACGAGCTTCGAATCAATGGTCGCACATAAGCCGCTGATCCCGTACGTCATTTCGAGATATCTGTGTACCCTTTTTGCCGAATTCCCAAGCTTTCTGGCATTGATCAGAGGATAGTAATACTCAAACGATGTCATAATATGTGATGTATAGCCCTCATCAAACTTCTCTTTCCTCGTCTTCCACCGTCCCCAAGCGCTTCGCCAACGAACAATTCTCTGAACGTTTAGAGCCTGTGCTCACAGGGGGTTTTGGGAAAAAAGTTTCTCTTCCACAGCCGTCACCCGCCCGTTCCCGTTCCGTGGGATGGATTCCAAGGTGCTAACCACAGCGCGCAGTACAACCTCATATCTAAGGTTTCGAATGAAAGGAGCATTGGTTCCTGCTGAACGATAGGGACATTATTCTCTTCGAGTCCGATTATGAAGTGAAATCTGATACCATATCATGCCAACCCTTGAGTTACAAACATAGATGTCTTGCAAACAGATCAACCTCAACATTTACGACGCTACGAACGACATTCCAGAAGCTCTGGGGAAGATCAATGTATATCCTCAGCCTCGACGCTCAAAACATCCGAAAACTACATGATATTTAATACCTACGCAATAATGGTCCATGAATTCGAGGCTGATGATCGCTTCACACTCGGTGTGAAAGGCGGTTTGGCTACCCCTCATCCACCACACCCTATCAATAATAATTGCCTCCCAAATCCAACACACTTCTCTCTTTTCATTCACAAGATCTACTAGCACACCTTCTCCATCCGTTTCCAATCATGGAGCAAACTCATCCATGTTGTCAACCATCTAGAAATATTTGAAGGTCGTCAAAATCCACTCCCAACACCAGCATCGAATTCCAAGCGGAACCCTTCCAGAATCCTTGATTCGACAATGTCAAGACCCCACTACTCTCAGCTTCTTGTGCCTCAGCCACAGCTTTGGGTTTGGAGTTGAGACTGACCCCTAGCAATGATAATTCCCCCACAATTCCTCCTGTTTCGAGAATTGACAAGGGTGCGAGAGTCTTCAGCCTCAATTCGAGGCAAGCATGTCCATGATGTCCCGCTTGTGGAAGACGCGCTGGACGAGATCGAACCAACGAGCACGCGATTGCTTGCATTGTAGGGACAGATTCGACAGGTATGGACCTTGTATGGGGATTAACACCCGATGATTGGTATTATTGAGGTTATTAGATGAGAACGCTTGATTCTATCTCATTTGGGTGTGTTTGCCTCGAAAGTCTATGCCACGCCTCCATTCCATCCGCCTAGAAGTATGATACAGTAAAACAGGTCCCGAACCCAGCGATCTAGCCGGCGGTTAAAAAGGTCTCAGAGATCGCCATCTGAATCCTCGAAATTCTGAAACATAACCTCTGATGTTACCCTTCCATGGTTCTACATAGATCCCCGGCTGTTCATAGGTTGATACGCCTCACCTTCTCTCACTACCATGGAAAGGACAAATGCAGTGTGAAAGTCCGTGATTGCGGTACAAGGCTGGCTTACTTGCAGGAAGAAAGTACTTTGCCAATGGCTGTCGATTGCCATCAGTGATGCATGGCAGAGATACGCGTGAATAAGGAGGCTGACGCGCTGGCGTGAGCCATGCGTGTCAAGTGGTTTTCTCAAAAAATCCCTGAGCATGCGGGGGATGAGATGGCAAGGATGCATTGGAGATGAAAGGACAGCCTTCTAATTCGACAAGGGTCTATTTCTGTGCTGGGGATCGATCATGTTTCAACTTTCAACGTCATGTTGATTTACTTTTCCTTCTTTTGGTGAGTCCAGGGATCTGTTTATAGAGCTGCTCGTCGCCACCCGCAATGAGGCTTCATCGCTTGATTTAAGCGTCCACATTGGAGTCATCCGACGAGTTGATACGGCGCAGGTACAGACTATCGTTCCTAATGATCGAACTTACCGGAAGGTTCAAGGAAGCTTATGTAATTATTTGGGACTCCGATCGTACGGTTTCGTGACCTCGCCGCCGGCTGTTATCATCTAGTTCTCACCCTGCCGTCGCTTGCACGACTCAGCCTATTGTCCTCGAAGTATTGGTTGATCTTCGATGTCTGATCGCCCGTGGTCATGAGGAGATGGATATCAGCTGCGCTGATTCTGACAACATGTTCTGAGCTGCCCTAGCTGGATTGGACATGGTAAGAGAGGGATAATATAACCTGCAATTAGAGTTTCGATACAAAACATCTGAATTCAAGCAGCCAAGATACTTCTCAAGACAGCTTTAACAGCTGTATCAGAGTTTTCATTCCACAATGACATCAAATCGCAACAATCCAAGAACTCCAAAGTAACCACTCAACGCGAATCCAACGCGTCCATCCAGGATCCAAGCACCCATCTTCGCCTCTCGATCTATGCCCATCCCGCGGATGATTATTAGCACTTTCAATATTGATCGCTCAACATTCTCACAATAACATTCTGCGCCTCCTCGGATGAGGCAAAGCATCCCAATCATTGTCAACATGATAGGGAGTACAAGTAAGAACCTTGAAACGACAGTCCTTTTAAATTTTTTCTGGTTCCCGCTGGACTATTTGAAGGGTTGGGGGTTTGTGCGACGGTACGAAGTACGATACGAAGATGGAAGGGAAAGAAGTACCTGCCGGCGGCGAGTAGACGGCTGCTGCTGCTGCTGCGCCGATGAGCTAGGTAGAAGGCAGAAGTCAGAAGCCTTGGGCCGGTGGGTGGGGGGAACCGTAGCTAAAAGGGACCTTTGTTCAGTAGCCCGATTGCCTTCAAGCCCTACAGCAGCGTACTATATCAAAGATTCGAAGAGGACGCCGTCGTTCGAACGAGGTCGACAGCGACCCTATGAACATGCTGGAACCTCAATTACTTGCACTGGCACTAACAACATCCTTGTACTTCATTGTACGCACGAAAGCACCAATTATCACTCCTGCATGGCCCGAAACAAGACGCTGGAAGCAACAAGGCATGCCCTTGCCCATACGCCTGTCTCCCTGTCCTCCCTGTCGATATCAAAGACTAGCTAGGTCTCTCACTAGCCTCAAGCTGCATCAGCCACATACATACATACACATGATAATTCCAACATGATGATTTGATGCATAAATTCATAAAAACCCCATCAAGTCAAATTATTTGCATTTCATTATCTGCATCTCCAGAGTCCAGTCGTCATTCCTTATTACTATCCGCAATTTCCTCCTTTCTCGGACATGACATGACATGACATACAATCAATTACACACTGCTTACACGAACAAGCGAGATACTGTACGAATCGAAAGCAAGAAATAGTACCATTTGATTAATTGCGCTGTGTTGGCAGTAAACGGTTCTCTGCCAAGAACAATGGTTCGAGGTGTCAGCTAGTTGCTAGCCAGCCAGCCAGCCGTTGTGATAAGGGCTAGAAGATGATAATGACCATGGAAGCGAGATGAAAGCTTTTGCTTCCTCGCTTCCACACACACGCACGCAGTGCTGCGAAAATTTTGCGATCGGTCCGTTGGGTATCTGTGGCGGTAGGGAAGGGCAGACCACCACCGCACGGCTACGGGGCGAGGATTTCAAGAGGGAGCAAAACTGAGATCAGGATCGTCGTGGGCACAGCAGCGTGCTATCATATGGTGGCTTCTCTTGAAGTTTGAGGAGATACGAGGTAAGGGATTGCATCATGGCAGAGCGCGGGAGTTTTGTGCAGTTGTACTGTACGCATGAAATCATTGTCTGTCTGTACAAAAGCGGGCAGATGCAGTGTGAGGGCGATAGGGGGAACACGTAAAAGATAGATGTGAGATTCCGAGCGGGATCTCGTGGTACATTACCTGATTGCGATGAGGGTGCAACCTCGTCGTCGGTGTATACAACAGCACGTGAGAGTCTCATTCAATATTCAATCGATGTTTGAGGAGTTTGATACAATGTTAGGTCGAGTGTTCTAAGATCAAATTAAGAACTACCATTTTCCAACTCGCTACTGTCATCTTCTAGCGGTTTATCTCGCACGATATACAGTTGTCACGACTTCCTCAGGTGATGATTCGCCGTACCTGTGTCCATGTTGTACAAAGAATGTCTCAATAGTCGAGTCGTTCTTTGCAACGATCTTCCAAGCAAACACGTCGAGCGAAATTCCAATCTATCCTCTACATTAACTTTGACAACAACGGAGTCTACGCCCCCGACATCGCATCACGCTATAACACATTCTTTTTTTTGGTGGTGACTCTGTACTGTCAAATTTCGAGGCTACATATTCTATGCTTGAAACATCGGAGAATTAACACCCATTTCTAATTCATCCTGTCGGGGGTTCTGTGTCTTGTACATCATCTTCATCTGATGTGCTCCATTCGCATCCTCCCAACGCTCGAGCATTCGGTTGCGAAGCCACCAGAAGAGATCAGGCAAAGCGAAAGCTTTAAGTACAAAAGCTATGGAGAGAGATAGGTCATCATAAGAAGCTGACCCCAGGAGCCACGATGTGAGTTGATCTTTCAATTAATGCAAGACCCATTTTGAGGAGTTTACAGAATTGTGCCCGTTTACGTTTAGAGTCGCACAGGGGAATTGGTTGTATTCAGCTACTGCCGAGCCGAAGAACCCCCTTGATCAGACTGATAAGACTCCGGCGGCCTTGACATCTGTGGTATGGCTGATCAGCATGTATCTCTTTCCTGGCCGTGTCAGCACTCCAAGCTGTGGAGTCCGTCCAAGACTCCAAGCTATGTTTATTCATGGGATCCCTTAGCATGGCTCATTGTCCGCCACGAGGATCCCAAATCGAAGTCGATTGGCACCACAATAAGAAATGGAAGCAGGCACAGAGCCCGACACCCCAGTGCTTTGGTGAACACGGCCAACAGCATTGAAGCGTATGAATCATACTCACCTACCAATGTTGATCAAGGCTTATAATGGAATCAACTACCGTAGTCATCGAAAGAAAAACCGCGGTAGGTGAGAAGAAGAGAAACGTATCCCAGCGAATTTGCATTGATAGAAGAACATGGGTATGGAGCGGCTGCATCAGCCCAATCTTTTCCACTGCCTGACTGTATTTGTTCAGCATTGCTCGTGAGTGGAAGGGATAGTTGACTTACACAATTGCCCTATTCAAATCGTTATGATTCTTAGCTTGGGTATGTTCGAGACTTTGGGAGGCAGATGCAAGCCTTCTGACTTCGAGCGTAGCTCCAAAGATCTATCCATGGCGCGTCGGCAGAATTCGCAAAGGAGATCAGGTCTGGCGGATCAGTCTCATCGCAATTGTAATGCTTTCCATTACTCCACCATGGAGAAAGGATTCTATGTACAATCCACATACAGCGAACTTCACGATGACTAGCCACTTGACGACAGCATTTCATTCGGCAATATTAATTCGTCCAACAATACCACTTTTATCGGTGACAGTGTGACGATAGGCAATATCTTCCAAATGCACAGAAGTCTCTTTCCTTCTCCTCGCTAGCCGCGACGGAATTACAGTAGATGAGTCCGGGTTTTCTTGCTGTTTCCGTTATTCGAGGAGACTATCAGAGGTTTAGAGGCCGTGAAGTGCTTCTTCCGAAAGTACATAGTCTTCTATCTACCTGCATGACGATACTGTAGTTGATTCCCCTCGTACAGCAGAAGTTCGAGCTGAAGACTATTGTTCCACAATACAGTGCCCCTCATATGAACCATATGTGCCCAAGCATATTACGATTACCAGCCAATATTGCTTCTGCGGAGCTGATGGGAATCTCCTGATAAGATGCGCCACACATATCATTATTGACCTGGGAAAGGGATAATGTGGTTGTAGTAAGAGGTTCAGATGGCGGGAAAGATGGAGATGCTAGTGTGGTGGACAGAGAAACGATATCAACGCCTCAGACACAAGCCTTTGGTATGCCCTTCCCGTATCTATACTCGCTCCGCCGCGACAACGATGACTTCTCACAGCATAGACCGATAGCAAGGCCAAAGGATGATATGCTTTACTTAGAGCCCAGGGCCCGAGATAGACTCAATATAGACTGGGGAAGACGTGGCCAAGTGGGTAACACGGATCTAGTCTGTAATATCACTCAAGGCAGAACTCCCCGATTACAAGGAGTACTCAATAAGTTCAGATATCTCCCGCTGGAGCCGAAGATACCCTGTTCTGCCCTATATCTGCAGTCATTATTGGAAGACATCCACATGCTACTCATTGACTTTGCCTTCACTAAATCTGGATACACTCATGCGTTTGTAAACTTTTGATCTCTGTAGTCGCCCCCTTTTCTGTTGCCAAACCAATTTCTTTTGTTATCGACTCGACTTCTGTCATCGAATCCACCATGCTCTAGAAGATCCATCCCTTTACCAAAGATAACTTCCTGCAATGCATCGGAAGAACAACACACCATCCCGAAGAAGAGGCACACACTCACACACATCAAGACCCTATCTCGACGCAGATTTCTTTGTATATGAACCTAGCGGCCGCGTCACTGCTTCTATATCCTTCTGAGGAGGTTCTGCTAGGTAAATTGATGCGATAACAACGTGAGAAATTAAATGTGAGGTATGAATGGAGTGCTATGTGAAAGGTTGGAGCAAGTGAAAGCATGCCGATTTCTTTAATGGGAAAGATCTTCTGAAAAACACAGGTGGTTCATCATGAGGTCGGAAGTAAACACGAAGGTCTGGTTGTGGTTGTCTCAATGGCTGTTAGAGCTCGGAGTCATTGTCCAGTTATGTATCGCGACAATGGCTCATATCATGTACCGTTTGAAATCTGTGAGTGAAGCTTGTTGTTTTGCGATGATGTGGGACTTCGCAGTAGTTAAGGCATCAAGTTCATTGTCCCATAACATCTTAAGACAGTGAAACAACATAATGCGCCAATAGGACTTATGAAGGGATATAATAGTCTGAGACAAGATGTGACTTAGCAACAGTCTTGAAAACATCGCAGTCATTGTCTGACTTTGTATTATCATTGAAAGGGACAGAAGCAGACAGAGTACATTGTATGAAATGGAAGTTACACATATCCATATCATCCTACTTCAGAGACAGGAAGTCACACTGTCCATATTATCCTCCTTAAGAGGCATGAAGCAGTTGTTCAATGAATGTCTTGCCCCTGCCTGAGAATTATCAGATCGAGCAGTGAAGACACCATAAACATTATTTGAAACCAAGTCATTCTAAGACCGCCAACAAAACTGCCAACAACAAGACCACGGATGGAGACCACTAAAACAAGTATACTATTGTTAGCATTCACACTATACTGCTTTTTTTGACATAATACCGACAAACATTCTCCGTACGCTGATGCACCTGAACAAGACCGCCAACATGACCACCAACGAGACCCCGTGAGCGCTAATAATATCACCAAAAGAACAGAAGACCACTTAAAAGACCGCCAACAGAATCGCAGATTCACTAAGAAGAGTATAAGAACCCCCAAGAGTGTTACCAAACTACAATTATTTTTTCCATCATTTTTTTACTTTCTCTTCAACGATGTGTGGGATAACGAAGGTAATAATAGCGTGCCCAAGGGGAATTCATCGCGGATTCTTCTGGCGCAATCCATGGTTTTGTGAGAACTATTGCGATCCTACAGCGCCATCCTACAGAACAATTACAATACGTGAGGATTGTGGGCTATGTGGTCTGCAAATCGCCCACCACACTGCTAGGGGAAGCGGAAGGGTAAGAGTCTCTCGAGGCCGCCCTTCCCAAAGGCGGCATTATTGAGAATTAAAGAACCGAACAAGAGCAATTTCAGTACAAAGTAAGTGCGGACATACCTTTATACAATACTCTTGATTCTTCTTGTAGATTCAAGGAAGTCTTTATCCAAACTATAGCTAAGACTCATAGCGTTTTCAAGACTACATTTTCATGTAGTACTAATGGATTACAGGAATACCTTCCTGAAGATCATCAGTCCTTTCTTCATGAACGATTCGTCCAGGGCTGAGAATCATTGCAATTCGCAAAAGATCCGCCAGCATGAGAAGCAAACAGAGACGAGAATAGCACGGAGGGAAACTGCTCGCCTGAAGTCAAATGAGACTACTATAAACAACATAATGAAGCGTAACGGCGGGCTCTTCTACAGCATCACTATAAACTGTGGCATCAGCCGATATTAGTGAATGATGTAGAGGCCCAGTCATTTCCGTAAGCAGAGTCTGCTAATTAGATGCTAATCAGAATGCTAACGTGTTACTAGAGACTGAAGAGCCATATAGCACGCCTTCTCAATCGAACAGTCCCTCCAAACCACTCTCGACTAGTACGTAGCTGAGGTGTAGATGAAAAGGCAGAGCACAGGAAGGGTACAGTGAGAAATGCCGAAATGCCGATGTCAGCGCGAAGCCAATGGGAGGTTGCCCGGCGTCCCCCACCCCTGACTAGATCTCGCTCTTCCAACGGATCTTCCGCCTCACTTCACCCTGATATCCTTGGAGTAAATCAGAACCTCCATCTCATGTCCGCAGCCACGTTCACGTCATCTTGTCTGATGTTGGTCGATGTGGTCTGAAGGCAAAAATGGTTCATTGAATAGACCGGCTTCTTTCAGTGGCGCTTGGATCGATGTGTTGATTTGCGGGATGAGGTCTTGGCATAGTGGGTGGAGGTAGCGTCGCCAGACCGTGGAGCATCAGGCTCGATAATACCTTTACGATGATTTGTGACTTCGACGTTGTTGTTTTGTGAATAGTATGAGGTGATGTATTTGTCTGCTTAATCACCTACGTTAGGACCAGTCTCATGTTTGAGAGGATAGAAGCATACCAGTATCTGGGACACGATGCTTCTTCTCATAGCCGTGATTTGTCATGCTTGATCTGCTCGAGGGGACTTCGCCCTCGGATGATCCAGACGTGTAGTATGTCTGGTCGTAACTGGAGGAGTCTTGAGGATCTGCAGTGGAGGGATCATATGTGTATTGGGTGTAGTCTCCGGAACCGGTATAAGCCATCGGAACAAGAGGAGAAAGAGATCCGATTTAGCGTTTCTGTCTAAAGCAGTGTACAAAAGAAGTGAGGCGGTAATGGTCAAACGTGACTTCAATGCTGTGCTTGGGTCGATGTTGGCACTTGTCGATCTTGAGGAAAGCAAACAAACAGAGAAGATCGAGGAGACTTTATACCTGTCCTTGAGCCATTGACTAATCGACGGGCTCAATTGATACACTGCAAAGTACAGGACACAAGGTGAGCAACTTTGCTACCTGTTCATCTCGGGCAGTGTCTTGTCAACGAATTGGCTGCATGTAATTGGAAGAATGAAGGCTGAGGGAGACCGAAATCAATAATCACACTAAGTGAGTCAGAGAGCAAGACGCGTTTTCCGGTGAACATTAAATCCCTCACCATTGAAAGAAAATGAAGCTTGCAGAATGATTGCAAGAAGTAGGAGATGAAGGAGGGCATGCCCCTGGAGTTTGCACTGAGAATCAGCGGGCTGTTAACTGCTTTACCGAGCTAGGTACAGGCACAATCATGAATCAGAAGAGAAGTGGTCCAACAACAGGCATCCATTGCTGCCTTCCATAATAACAAGAAACGAGGCTTGATCGGGGCGGTGTTCCAATTGTGATCCAAGGCGGCAGGGCTTTCCGGGGGCAAAAGGACGACGGGCGGGGCGGAGGTCTCCTCGGTGAACCAGACCACAGGAATTGAGGGAACTACATCCGTCGACGATGTTCGAGCTTGTGTAAATGACTTAACTATTTCTTTTGCAATTGCAGTGTTGGGGAAGGTATGTTGGTGAAGGTATGATGTCGTTGCAGCACATTCGTGTTCCCATGATCGTGGTGGCTTGGTCTGAGCCACGCTTGGATGTCACCAGAACGCTCACTGATACACTGGAAATACACCGGAAAGCAAAGGATCTGGCTTATTCGCAGCAATACGGTGAGAGTCCAAACAAGTGTTGTCAAGAGTCAACTCCGTCGCTTGGAACCCAAGTCGAGGTGGGAAACTCATGGTGCACCAAATGGAAGATAGTGGGAGGTCGGAATATCGGACCGAAGATGATGCGAGCAAGCCAAAATGACAAAATACGTAGCCAGACGTGAACGTAAACAAGTCCTTGTCTTCGCTGCAATTGAGTCAAAGGTGCGTATCTCCCAAGTCAATGCATTGCTTGTTGTATAGTATTGACAATCGTAGCACTTTCACTCCCTCAAACCACTACCATGCGTGTCTCCACCTTATCCACCGCCGTCTTAGCATCCCTTGCAACCATCGTCCTCGCCAAAGACGTCGATGTCAAGGTCACTCGAGCAGTGGAGTGCGAGCGGAAGTCCCAGAAGGGTGATAAGATATCTGTACACTACCGTGGAACATTGGAAGACGGAGGAAAGCAGTTCGACGCTTCATATGAACGAGGTCAACCTTTGGATTTTGTTGTTGGGAAGGGTTCGGTGATCAAGGGGTATGTGTCGTCCTTTTTGATATAGGGGACAAGTAAACAGGCTCTCTAACTCGTTGGTAGATGGGATGATAATCTAATCGACATGTGCATTGGAGAGAAGAGAACCCTGATTATCCCACCAGAGCACGGATATGGCGACAGGAGTATGGGACCAATTCCTGCAGGAAGCACGTTGAGTACGCTCTGATACACAAGCTTGCTTTGGGGCGCGCCATGGCTGACTGATTGACAAAGTTTTCGAGACCGAGCTGATGGGTATTGAGGGGGTAGAGAAGCCAGAAAGTATCATCGAGAAGAGCAGCTCAGCATCATCCGAGGCATCGGAAACGGCCAGCAGTCTGAAGGACAAGGCCACTGAAGGTGTCAAGCACGCTATCAAGGACAAAGTTGCCGAGGCAGCCTCAGTGCTCAAGGTCACACTACAGGATTCAGACGATGGACAGGAGCACAATGAATTGTAAGCTCATGAGAGGGGCGAAGATGGCGGGTGACTTTGTCAACATGTGTATAGAGCACAGAGTATTAGCTCTTACTTGTCAGAGGACTTGAAAACCAGTGCTCACATTGGAGCTACCCATGCGTTGTCTAAATGCTTGTTTCAACGTTCTACTAGTATTCCCCTGGTCATCTCAAAAATCATCGCTCTAGCAAGCAGGCGCTTCGTGAAGATCGGACCTTGCATATTAATTGTGCTGCACCCCACAGATCGCAGCGAAAGGCCTGAAGGCGAACACTGTCTGTGAGTTTATGAGAATGCGAATCGTTCAACACAGCTTTGCCCCTTCGGCCGTCGTGATCTTCCTTTGCAGTCTGCTTTGCTACTTCCTCGCATTGAATGGACTTCTTAGTGAAAGTCCCATCTTCCTTCTCGATTTCCTACGTTGGACGCTCCATCAACCTTCCCGGCTCCGATCTATCACCTCCTATACGATTCGTCTCGCAACGAGCTGCGAAAGAGTATCTGGAAGTCAGCTTCGTCTTCGACATCGCCTTCTTCAAGCTTCCACATCCTCTCCTTCGTAAACCAGACTGTACCTTCATAGTGTACTCCAACTCCTCCTCACTCGATGATCGTTCGTTCTTAGGAGCGCAATCACCCTCGGCCTTCCGCTTTACATAGGCTAAGGTTTCGAGCTGCAATTTTTCCCCTTAGCTATTCGACAGAAGGATCAAAGCCGTCCAATAACCCGATATTTGGTTACTGGTGCTCTCCTTTTCTTACCGCCTTCATCCACAAGCTTCTCGTCGATTCGTTATCCACAGCCTCTTATGGTAATGATGTGAAGAGTTGGGTTGACAGATGGTGTGAAGTACTGTGAGTTCGATGTCGTTGGAACTGAGTGGACTTTACCCCCTCAGAGCATTGAATATAAGAGGGGATTTCTCTCAGATCAGCTTCTCGTTTGAAATCAGAGGTCGATGGCAGATCAAGCGGTTGCAAGAAGTTATCCCAACCTCTTCAGGCACTATGAGTAAGGTCAATAAGATTGCTTTTGAAGCCCTCGATGCGGAAGCCAGAGCCCGGACCGGCTGAAAATAACCTATCCAGTCGTCCAAGACTGAATCCGCAGTAGTACATCATACTAAGGACAAAGAACTGCCGGACTGACAGCATTCGTTACCTACAACTCGTCCTCGTTTCGAGTTAACTACGGTACAGTCTAGTCTTATGAATCAAGTAGAATGCTTCTTCCATATACATCCAGCAACATAAGGGACAGAGGGTTTTGGACGTTCAACCCTATATCCGAGCAGGATGATACGATGCGGCGACCATCATGCTAATGCATTGATGAACACGATCATACAATCGCCTACGCTATTACCTCTGAGACACCAAAAGATATCCTACCGTAGTATCACATAAATCATTGGCAGCAACCCCGGATTGTAAGCAAGTTATATTTCGACATAGCTCCTCGAACTGCAAAACCATAGTATGCAATATGTACTTTAAGGTTGTGATGCCAATATAATAACGAACCCAGCCGCTCCAACATTCCCCATTCCTCACTGTTGCTGGGTATCAAAACGCCACTCAGTTGAACAAAATGCACGAACATTGTACCGCCAGCGCCGACCGTCCTGTCTCAGTATGTTCCCACCCAAGATGCCTTGTTCTTGGTGTCATCTCCATTTTTCTGCAGATTGGTGGGTATGCCCTTTCCATGTTCCGACTAGGAATGCATGGCTGACGTGCACCCTGATGTAATCCTAAGCTGCAGTGATTGTTGTCCTTCGTATGTACCGTACTTTTGATACCAGTAAGCGTACTTGACTCATTCCTTACTGCGTGCAGGCGAAATGTCTAGTTGGACCTTCCTCCCCATATGTACTGCTTTCTCGACATTTCTCCCTTCTGCTGTAAGCAGAGTGGCTACCTTGTAATCAGTGCCTATCGTTATGCATGCAAGAGTGACGGTGCCCTGTCATCTTCCCAGTATTGCAGTAGAGACGCTGTGCTTTGGGTCTCGCGTCCATGATATCTTCTCTCGTCCACCCTAGATCCAAGTCACGCCTCATCAGCACGACAGATATCCTTGAACTCAGGATACTTCTCCAAAAACGCTCTCGCCATCGTGAACTTTCCCAGGTCCTTCAAATATTCCTCCAGCTGCTCACTAGCCCTCATCTCCCCATCCACAAACACCAGCGTCGTCATGGGGTCACCCTTCCAATTAATATGTGTGCTGCTAGCAAAATCACGATGAAATTCTTGCGTATCGTAAATATCCTGATTCTCAATGATCTTGTCGCGAAACTTGCCCCAAGGAGGAAAATCCATCCATGCCGGATGGGGAATCATCAGCTGCGAGGCTCGCGGCGCTTGCCATTCATGCAGCTTCTGATATGAGGTGAGCGTCGGATTGATCTGCCATTGCACGAAGCGATACATGGCCATAAATGAACCAACTCGCTCGGGAATCATGGTGATATTTCGGTGGGAAAGTACGGTGTTGTATTGGGACATTACGTCTGTGACGGCTTTGCTGAAAGGAGGAGCCTTGGTACTCGGCTGGTTGAAGAGAAGATGTACGGGTGGATAGGAGTAGCCAACGCTCTCGTTGGGTGGGACTTCACCTGTGGCTGCTAAGTGTCGCTGGGCTTGAATGGCGCTGAGCATAAGATGGTCCATGAAGGTGGTAGGTGGTTTGAGTTTGGTAGTAATCTGCCAGGCGTAGGTCGAAGGCTGGTTCTGCCAAGAAGTCGAAGCTGTTATTGGGTATGGCTGGCCTGCTTGTTGCGAGATGCCAGCAACGGCGTCGATTCGAATGCCTTGCTGCGGATGCTGCTGATGAAGGTCTGGAAAGCGTGATAACTGGTGGAAGGGGGCTGGGAATGGCCAATTCGTAATCGTCTTGACAGAGTCGCGGGGTTGGTTGTCCCAAGCAGCTACGTTTAGTGCGTACTGGGGTTGAACTGTTTCCTCATCGAGATAGCCCACCGGGGTTGAGACTGGAGCGTACGTGGTGGAATTGGGGAAACAAGCAGCTGACACTGGAGTGTCGACAGCAACAAGTTCTTCACGCGGCTGCCACGAGCTGGACGACGATGGCATCCATTCCACTTTCGGCATCAACATTGGATCCGTAACGACTTGATCAGGTGGTGAGATAGGGGCATGTCGAAGCTGTTGCTTTAAAATGTGAAGTTCGGCTTCAAGCTCTTGATTCCTGTGAAAGACTCTCTCAACTGTCGCGGGAGAGCTATCGCGAGCGCCATGGTAGTCTTCCAGCTCTTTGACCTTCCTCTCTAGGCTCTCAATGTGCTCTTTAGTTCTTTGGCGAATATTGCGCTGTGCCTCTCTATCGTTGGCCCGCTTGCGTGCAAGTTGAGCTTTGCTGAGATGAGAGACAGAGCGTTTACCACCCCGGCCAGCTATATCAATATCAGTATGATCCGCATGTCACGCGGCTGTGGAGCACAACATATGAGCCCCAGTGAACAAGACCTACTTCGTTTCTTGCCCTCATCGTCCAAAACGGGGGATGAAGGTGTATTTGCACTGGTCATCATATGACGTTCCTTCTTCGTTACCGACTCTATTGGTAAAGGATGTACATGACTCTTGTTAAATGCTGAGGTCGGAGGGGTGCGGAAGAAAAATGGGGATGGCGTAAGGCCTGACAAGTGACCGGGGATAATGCAGCGAACAGCCTCTGGAAATGTCGAATGACTCGACCACCATTCCAAAATATGGAGTACTGCAGTAGAGCTCCAGTGTATATGTTTTGCAGCTTAGCTGTCTTGACTGTGGATGAGACGTGGAGAGTTGCGAGGCTATAAAGCCACAGAGCCTGCAATTGGCGGAAGAAGCGGTGAAATCGTACCTATCACGCAATCTTGTCATTAAATTGGAGATATGAGAGGGCTCATATATAGTCAGACTGCTCGGAAGGACTATGAATGGCCCTGTCGATCTCAAGAGCTTAAAGCCGGAGCGTGCCCAACAATATTCAATCAAGAAGGGTCTCCCCTTCTCTCCGTAAGGTGCCTTGTTTTTGGAAGATTAAGGATCGATGTTATACTTAATGCGGGTCTTTGATGAGTGCCGCGACCACCGTAGAATGCCATTCTCACCAAAATACTCACTATTGCTGCTTACTTCTATCAGTCTATACGTTTGGCTGCGGCGGGCAAAGCTTCACACCGATATTCAACCGCTATCCTTGACGGAACAGGCTCTGAGGATGCGCTGGGCACAAAGCCATATCAAACACAATGCTATACGTAAGTAATATTCCCGAGGGTCTTGGCAGTTGAATATCTAACCACTTTGATATTCATGACTCACGAGCCGTGGAGCGACCCCCACGGCACGATGTCCATATGTTAGTTGCATCAACAGTATCATAAAGTCTTTCTCAGCCCAACCGAAGCGGCAGACGACGCCACTCTCACCACTCTTCTAGAAGGATGCATAAGTAATCCTTCGGGGCATTATTGTGAGACTGCAAAGCACGAACCATGTGGGTCTGTGGGTGGCATGATTCAAGCTCCTTTTCTCACCTCTGGAGATCTTATGATCATGTGGCTTTCATCTCATCTTCTGGCTGCAAGACTCTTGAATTACTTTCAGGCCAGACAGCCACTCATTGATTCGTCAAGGTTACGAATGGACAGGGTGAATTGTCCTTATTGCTATCTCCTAGACTCCTACGCACTTGGTACTGCAGGCTCTCAAGAATGAGGCTGGCACGGCGGTGTCCTCCAACAGCTGCGGGACAGCTCCGTTGACAAAGCCTTATGCGGCTACGGTGCCAAGACTAAGTGATGTTGTCAAGCAGCGTTAGCTTTCCGTCCAACCGGGATTGTCAGGGATGGATCGCTCTCTCGGTAGTTACAGTAAGTCCGTACGACCGATACGACGACAGCCGCAGCGGGACGTATCAAGACCGGGTGCAGTCGCCAAATATATCCAGTGAATAATGCTCCATGTTTCCAAGTTCCTTGCTCGGCAAATGTTCATCATACGTTGATTTCCTGAACGGGCTTAGAGCCGGTTCGGCACACCATCTGTAATGGGGAATGGACCATTTTGATATGGACCATTCTGATGGAAGCTTTTATGGGTCCATTAAAAAGCTATGATTGCGTTCAGTTCGCTGTACTTAAATATGCTATTTAAGATCTAGTTCCCACTTGATTCGTTAGTCAGCTCGATCGCGGAGTCAAGAAGTACTAATAAATTAAGATAGGTAGCGTAAAGGAGGGAAAAACAGTAGAAAAATACAAGGTTACGACGTTACCAGGGGGTCCATAGCTTTAAATAGGAGGAATGGCAGTCAAAAAGTTAGTGCTGATCAACATTTCGTCTTATTCGTAGAAAGGCGGCCTTTTTAGTGGGGGCTTATGGGCCATTTTTAATGGTCTATTTGCATAGACGCAGCCCGAACGCACACTTAGGGGCGATATGCCATTTTCATCAAAATGGCCATAACAAATGGTGTGCCGAACCGGCTCTTAGGTATCACATCCGCGGCGTGTGTTCATGATGCCGCATCTTCAGCGTTTCCTTCCAATAATGACAGCTCGCAATTCCGTTGTCACCAACGTGTTCTGAAAAACAAGGCGGGATCTGTATGTACTGGATTAGTAAGATTTGCGATCAGAGGGTGTCTGAAAGTTCCATTGAGCAAACGAGCTTTGGAACTAAATACCCTAAGGTTACGCCATCAAACCGACACCAGTCAAATGCTTTTTCCCAGAACAATAGCTGCGGCATTCGTCCGACAGTCGGACTCCGACCGTTTGCCTAAGCGATTGACGGGAAATATGAGATTGAGGGATCGCGCAGCAACCTATATAAAGCGATGACGATCCCAAAGACCCAGGAGAGGCGGTGAAGATAGACTGAACGCCGTAGTGGCTCGCAAAGATGGTGCTATTGCATAGGTAGTTTCAGAGACGTTAGACGAGATCAGGTCCTACTTGTCTTGAGCCTCTTCGTGCCCAAAGGCCACCAGGGCTCTCTCTGTTCGGCAGGTCTTAGGCTCTATAGGCTCTTTTGGGCAGTCAGTGGTTCTACGGAGTAGTCAGCCGATCCTTCCAGCTGTTGACACGGATTCATAACCTCCGTTTATTTCGGGTGCGAAACAAAGCCTTGCAAAGTACAAGGCATCATTCTGGCTCCCGCCATACTTTCAAGATTACACCCCGGATTTGCCTATAGCCCTGAAGACGCAGGAGAGCTACATATCGACATTGTACAAGTTTTCATGGACGGTGTTCTAACAGTCAAGTTACTATATCGATGAAGCGATGTCAATATTAAGTTGCGGCTCTTCGCTTCTGAGGTTACACGGGCAAGGACCTTTACTTCTAATCCTAACCCAATGGGAATGGACCATACTTCTAACCCTTGGGAAGGACCTCTAATTCCTAAATTCTACCTTAAATTCTGCAGTAACATAAAGAAGCAAATATGAAGATCAAGATGAAAAGCATCGGGTGAGATGCTTCCGCTCTGACGAAGAAGGGAGAACTAGTCAGCCCAATTCCTGTCATGGAAACGAGATGTCCCTTCGTATATTTCCCCGGAGATAACAGCGCTCAGGCACCGGAGGATAGATCCATTGGGCTCTGACATGTTATCCAAGTCAGCCCG
>Ga0115846_100391_pt1 | contig 18463 bp, 17 predicted proteins | sample InSIn5gowninarea_2_FD_83860 | JGI IMG/M metagenome (GOLD analysis project Ga0115846, IMG submission 83860)
GTCAAACTCGCCAACCGCATCGAAGCGCTCAAGATGCAAGAGGACGACGAAGAATCCGACGTCGCGTCCGGCGACGCGGACATGCCGGCCAACGCGCGGCAGGCGGCTGGCGAGGCGCTGGCGAATAGCCACGGGGCGATTGTCGAGGGGGGCTTGAAGGTGCCGGAGAGACCGGAGGTGGTGCGGAAGAAGAGCTTGACGAGGATGTCTAAGGGTGCGATTTTTAGAGAGGTGGTGCTGGCGAAGGTGAGGGAGATTAAGGCGCAGCAGGAACGGGAGAGGTTTGCGATGGATGCTAAGAAGGGGACGAACTAATGGTGCTTTCTTTCGATTGCGGTTGGGTTGCTGATGGGCTTGGGATGGCGTGGGAGACTTTGAGCGGGTTTGCGAAGGGTGTGTTTGTGGGCCTGGCTGGGGCTTCTCGATTTCTCCCTGCGGTCCATTTGTTGCTCTTTTTCCGTTGATTGGCGATACCCTTGAAGGACAGCATGAAACATGATTCCTATGGTTGGATGCTCGTTGGCTTAATTGAGCCTCTCTCTGTTTGATGTACGTGCCGCTTTGGAATGGCCTCACTATATGGAAACCCTTCCAATGGTAGAGATGCAAGTATCTCAATCAAGAACACGGTGATGGCGAAGCTTGACTTGGAGAAATGCGTTTTTCCGTTGCTAGATTACACAAGGAATTCGTGCAGACGAGTTTTTGCAGCTTCCAATCTCCTGCTATGGAAGGCACACCCAAAATCCTTTCCTCATCCATCTGCCCATGCCCGTCCTTCGCTGGAGCAGAGCCATGTACAGGAATGCAAGTCTCCCCATCCAGACCAAACTATGAAAACAGAAGTGCACCTCAGGAACGAAAGACCATGACAAGAGCGCTGTGAATGTCAGTGGACAGGTGGCCAAAAAAGTCGGCGGCAGATAGCGATAGACTCCTTCCTGAATGAGACAGGCAGAAGTGATGTAGTAATGTGAGCAGGACATATGAGACCAGCTCATGCTGTTGCTGTGGTTTCCTCGGTAGCAGCCACATCAGCAGAAGTCTCAGCAGCAGCCTCAGGCTCTTTGGCATCGCCTGCTGCAGACTCGGCGGGTTGGTCTGGCTTGGCGTCCTCCATCGTCACATCGCCTTCGTCGACGGCTGCGTTGCCTACTTCCATCGTCTCTACCGGTTCCGTTGAAGCTGCTGGCGCAGGAGATTTTGAATCGTCACCCTTCTCTTCGTTCGCAACCCCGTTGGTTGTTTCTGCGGCTGCCGCTGGTGCGTCACCAGAAGTCTCGGCATCCTTCGCCAACACTTTGTTCCAAGCAGTCAATAGATCGTTGGACCGCTGTTTGAACTTGAACTCATCCTCCTTCGGGATGTTGTCAAGCTTCATGATTCCCTTGAGAACCTTGTTGATCTTGGTAGTGCGGATGATGCTGACTTCTAGGTCGACAAACTGCTCCAGCTGCGTAAAGTACTCAGCCATGGCCTTCATCTCTTCCTCCTTCGGAGCTTGATCGCGAGTAAGAAAGCCCTTCTGAAGCTTGTGGCGAAGATACAGCACTATATAGTTGATTAGCCTCAGCCTGTCAGCTGCTAGAACCGTGTGGCTTACCGGTCTTCTCCCGCTTCTGCCTCTTCTCTTCCTCGGTCATTGGCGGTTCCTCCACCTTGTCAGCATCGTCTTCACTCTCGTCCTTGGCTTTCGCCGCCTTCTTTGATTTCGGAGCTTTCTTCGGCTTGGCAGCTGACTCCTCCTTTGGAGTTTTCGGCCCATTGACCTTCAACTTGGTCTTTGGAGTCTTGGCCGGCTACCAACAAGTCAGTTCGAGGCAAGAGGAATCTTTGGCATGCGCACTCACCTTCTCGTCCTCTGCATCACTGTCTGCCGCCTTCTTCCGCTTCTTTGAAGACTTAGCCTTAGGTGATTTCGCGTCGCCATCGGCGTCTTCCATGCTGACATCCTCGCCATCTGCAGCAGCATCCTTGCTCTTCCGCTTGTCCTTCTTAGCCTGCTTCTTGGCTTCTTGCTCGGCTTGCTCGTCCCGGTCCTCCTGAAGCGCCTGCTCATGGTGAAGCAGGATCTCCTTGAAATGTCGAAGACCATGACCTTCCGCGGCAATCTGATAAGCCTCCCACAGAGACTTGGTTTTCTTGCCTTGATCGCCCTTCTCGACAATGGCTTTCAACTCATCCAAATCCAAAGGGAACAAGTCGGTGTTGACCTGCCACGCACTGTATGACATGTTTGTTAGCAAAGCACAGCTGCGGAGTCATACGCTTGATGGCAAAACCATGAACTTACAACTCGTTTGTGCCCAGGAACATGACAGGATATCTCCTGTCGCGAGCGTTCTTCCCACCCTCTAAGAAGTCCTCGCGATAAGTTCCATCGGTCCGCATGGCACTCACAGGACGCTTGCTAAGAAGGCTCTCTGGGAGCATCTCCTCATCGCAGATGATTGCGGGCCATGATGGGTGACCCTTCATGCGTGCCCACCAGAACTCGCCCGGTTTCACGTTTAGGTGCAGATCGGGCATGGACTTCTTCTTGTTCAGCTTCTTTTTGTGCTCAGGAACCGCTGCAGAGGACTTTCGCCGCTGGTTCTTCTTCGCAGTGCCAGGCGTGCCGCTGCCCACACCGGTTGTCTCGGTCTCGCCGGCCGCAGTACCTTTAGAGACACAATCAGCACCTACGACGTGCTTTGCTTCGCCAGCAGTAGCAGGCGTACCTTGTTCCATCGATGTATCCGCCTCAGCATTCTCCCTCTCGGCTTCTGCGGTCTTGGGAGCCGTGTCGGCGATGTCTTCGACGGTGGTCTTAGTAGCTGTAGTGGTGGCCTCCATGAGCATGTGAGTCCTCAAGGGAAGTCAAGGTATCCCTGCTTACCATCAGCCTTGTCCTCCGAGTCTACTGCAGCGCCGGTGGTGTCCGCAGCAGCGATCTCGGTAGCAGTGTCGGCTGTGACAGCGTTGTCGCCCTCGTTAGGGCGTGTTGATGGCTCATCGGGCTTCGGAGAGGTAGCAGGAGCTTGGTTGCTCGCGTCGTCGGCCATGACGGAGTCGCTTGTTCGATGTTTGCGGGTCGCGCCAAGCTAGACTGACCAGGTTATGACGCGTAAACGGTCGAAAGCTCGCGAGTATGAGCTCAGCGGCTGGTGCGGTCGGTGCGATTTGAGGTTGTGAGATGGTGGAGTAAGTCGCGTCGATGGATGGCGATGAGTTGATGAAATAAGAGCAAGTGTGGGTGAGGAGCTGGAAAGAAATGGGGGTTGGTGGCTGGGGTTGAGGAGAACACCAAAGCTTCTGCGGAAGACGCTAGCGGACACGTGACGACAACAACGGAGTGTTGAAACGAACAATGCGAAGTTCGCGTGAATGGAAGTCCATAGAAACTACACGCAGTGAGTAGCTTGTGAGTAACGCTTCAGACAAGTGAAGCAGAAGGATGCAGAAGCGTGTGAAGAATGAATGTGATGGAAAATCTGTCGGTTGTGCTGAGAATCACCCCCTCACCGCTTACACAGGATGAGCGCATGAGTCGCCGGCCGTCCCGGCAGCGCCTGCCTGACGAAACTCGATCTGGCTCGCTCCGTCCACGAACACCCGAAGGAGCGCGACGCATGCAAAGTGAGGTGATAGAAGCAGCGTAGCGACACGGCATAGAAACTGCTTTGAACTGAAGTTCGCTATTTTGCGAATGGAGAGTCCTATGTACACCAAGCTGCAAGCAGTAGTGTGAACCGTTCCGCGATTACGAACTTGAGGAGACGTACTTGCAGGCCGCCTTCAGAGCAAACGCCCCTGCTGGAGGTTCATCTGGCATTCTCGTCCAAACCCATGGATCGTTTTGTGGGGCGTATCTGCGCGTCTCGCGTTTCTCACTGTATATACTGAGATGATTGAAACCAGTCGCTGCTTTTCAAGGAGCACAGATTGCGCGGTTTGGCCCTCGTTCCTTCCGTAGCCCATCGAACATCCGATGCACCTGTTTAAAATCAGTGTTCCGCTACGTATTCGTGTTTGCATTATGCAGTTTTCGAACATACCTGCGCTGGCTTTGGCGGCCATCTTAGGAACTCATCTCTTCTCACGACAGTTTCGAAAATCCAAAGTCTTCGGAGTGCACTAACAGCAGAAAACGACTACAGTCATGTCTGGCGGACGATGACTCGGTCTGAAACAGAACGCTGAGATGCCATCAGACAGGTAGGAACGTTTTGAAAAACAGATTTGTCAAAGGATAGCACTGTTTTGCAGCTGGTTCGTTTCTAGGACACAAGCAAGAATATATGTGAAATGGCTCCCTTGCCCGACTTATCATGATGTCGAGGCATATGTATGTAAGTAAAGCGTAGATGAGACTTGTACTCTCAAAACACCAAGCCCACTCTTATAACTTTTTCATGATCATATAATGAACAGAGATCATAACGGAGCCTTAGCATTTGAGAAATGAAGAGACCAACCAACCTACCGGCCGAAAGACTGTCGAGCATAGAGACAAAGAGAATCACTAGAGTATTGATGCTGGATCACAATATCCACCTACCGGTTCGAGTCACAAGAAAGTCATGCACCTTTCACACAACCAAGAGTTGCCCAAGAGTTGCCCAAGGGTTGGCACGTTACGCAGTGGACAGTGTCCAAGCCTACGCAATGAGCGCTTGCAGCCAGCCCACTGTGTTGAAGCCTGTAGCTCTTGCAGCTGAGCAGAGAGTGTATGCGGCTTCCCAAGTTCTACCAGTCCATCCAAAAGAGGTTGTATAACTCGTCAAAACTTGTGGCTATTGCATGATAGACAAGCTCTCCCGCCGCGGGTGATGGTAGATTTACTCCGCAACACGATCAGTGCCATCTCTCCCAACCAGCAGCTCCACAGAAGATCATGAGTATGTTTCACAGGGGATTGCTAGGTGCAAGAGCCCCCAAAGGAACAGAGGAGATGACTGCTGCCGGTCGAAGTCGCGCAGGGTTTATGTGGTGGGAACTCGACGCTGGAGAGGGTGTTCAACCCGCAGAACAGTACTGTGGTAGGCTTCTCGGACAGTGCCTTAGTCACTGGTCCTCTTTTGCTGATGCTCATGATGCTCTGAGTGTGTATCGCTCTCCATTGTCTGATGCGTGAAGGCGACCTGAGGACGAAGTGCTAGTATCCCCGCTTAACTAAGGGAGGCTACGACTCCACGTGATGCCCATCTGGAACAACCATTTAAGAGGGGCTCTGCAGTGACAACGCTCAGCGGCAGGCTGTAATAGCATAATTCGCTGTAAGCAATAAACAACGTCGCCAGTATGGTTCGGTGGCCTCTTCAGAGCTTAAACTGTTGCCTTCAGCCAATTCCTCATCGTTGCTATTTGTCGTGACGAGCATTTCAGGCTTGGCAAACATTGAGGCTCTAAACAACACCACATTCTATGGCCTTGCGCAGCAATGCGCTGGCCTTGGTCTACCAGTTCTTCGGACAAGGATGACCGCGATGTCAAATCATCAGTATCATGGACCAACAATCTTAATGCGACAGACTGGTCGCACTACACTGAACCACGCACGGTGATACCCTCCATACTGCTCACGCTCACGACTCTGGCGACAATCCGGCTTTACAAGCGCTATCTACGGCGCATCCCTAGTACAAACCATATCAAGCCAGGCTTGTTCCGGCAGCGAAGTCTATTTGGCACAGTCACAAGTGTGGGAGATGGAGACAACTTCCGCTTATTTCATACACCCGGCGGAAGGCTTGCGGGATGGGGATGGCTGCCGAGGAGGAAAGTACCTACAAAGAAAGAGGAACTCACTGCAAAGACGGTATGCGCATCTTCCCATGCACTGTGAGCTACTGTGCCCCTTACCGAAACCAGTCCTAACCTCCTCGAAGATCCATGTTCGCATTGCAGGCGTTGATGCTCCCGAGCTGGCCCACTTTGGCCGCCCAGCGCAACCTTACTCTAACGAAGCTCTTGCCTGGCTAACTTCATACCTACTGCACCGCCGCGTTAGGGTATACATCTACAGACGCGATCAATACGACCGTGTTGTTGCAACGGTGTTCGTGCGCCGCTGGCTATTGAGAAGGGATGTCGGATTGGAAATGTTGAAAGCAGGCTTGGCCACTGTGTATGAGGCAAAATTCGGCTCAGAGTTTGGGGCATTTGAGAAGCAGTATCGGGAAGCGGAAGAGAGAGCAAAGAAGGCCAAAGTGGGCATGTGGTCAGAACCATCACTAATCAACCGGTTGCTGGGCGGGACAAGCAAACCCTTGGAGAGCCCGAGAGACTACAAGACAAGGATGGCAGCATTAGAGAAAGAGGCACCGAAGAAGGAGAAACCGAAGGTTGCCCCTGTGAAGACTGCGACGAAGAGATGATGTCGAAATTGGAGGGTCGGTCGAGTTGCAAAGAGTATATACCCGACGCTCTGGCAGAAGTATCTATTCAAAACCGGTCAAACTGGCATTCGTGCACACTTCAGTAATGGTGGCATCTCTTTATGGTTGGATCTGCCAGATGTGATAAACATCGCATGGGATGGAGATTCCTTTGATGGGATGGATTTCGAAGTAAATATCCAACTTTGCGGATAGGAGCGATCAAACCTGTCGTTTCTGTTCGCATACCGAACATGAAGCACAAATTCTTTCTTGATGCCAGCACTTATTGACATGCATGCATCGTCTTCGATAAGGTAGACTAAAAGGTGTTTCTTGGCGTCTCCACGATCCGACGGCCCCACGCTGCAAAGAGCTTTGGCGCAACCGCTCTTGAGATTTCGGCAACCCGATAAAATTTCGCAGAGCCATGAAAGACTCATACTTTAGTTAGTCCAACTGCAAACCAGATTTCAATGAGTGCCTCTTCAACTCATACCATCCTGTCTTTCTTTACCTTTAATATCCAGCCATCAGCTTGACGAAGAGCTACTTCAGTGTAGACAAGCACCTCTCACCGCCCGCTTATCTTTATCGGGAAAATAAAATCTCACTCGTTGGTTTGGCGCACACAGCTCGTAGAGTCACGCTCCATACCAGAGCCCGTGAGGCTCAGTTGACCTCTGCATTCCCTCTCTAGAGCTTTGAGCAGCTACAATGGCTCTTGCAGCGCGTCTGACGCACCCCAACTCTCGAATATTTCGCCAGTGTCGCGCACTCTCATTACCGCAACCCTCCCGCACATATATCAGCAGCTCCTCTCTGATATCGTCTCTTCGCAGCAGCGCTCCCAAGCCATGCCATCGTCAGCTGCGAGCATTCTCGAGAATATCTGCGCTCTATAACAAGACCACCGAAGCTCCCAATGCTCAAGCCTACCTTAACAGCGGCGCCATTGCTGGCGCGCGAGACCTTGTGGATGTCAAGAAGGTGCTGGTTATAGGAAGTGGTGGGCTCAGCATTGGACAAGCAGGAGAGTTCGATTATTCAGGTGAGCAATAAGACTACTTCAAGAACTCTGGTCACCGCTTCAAGCTGCGGCCGCACTTCGAGCTCTCAATCTGATGGGCCGCCTAAGAGGGCGCGGTCATTATTACATTCTGACTTAATTTGCATGTTCATGCGTGGAGACTGACGAAGCTTGCTTGACTAGGATCGCAAGCTCTCAAGGCCTTGAAAGAGGCTGGCGTCAAGTCAGTGCTTGTAAATCCCAACATTGCTACTATCCAAACGTCTCACGTCCTCGCCGATGAAATATACTACCTACCAGTTACTCCAGAGTATGTGACGTACGTGATAGAAAGAGAGCGGCCAGATGGCATCTTCCTCAGTTTCGGTGGTCAAACCGCTCTTAATCTGGGAGTCCGGATGAACAAGATGGGCATCTTCGAGCGATACGGGGTCAAGGTATTGGGTACCAGCATCAAGACTCTGGAGACGAGCGAGGACCGAGATTTGTTTGCGAAAGCACTACAAGAGATCGACATCCCTATTGCTGAGTCGATAGCCGTTGGCTCAATAGACGAGGCGTTGGACGCAGCGGAAAAGATTGGATATCCCATCATTGTCCGGGCCGCCTATGCTTTAGGAGGTCTTGGATCAGGTTTTGCGAACAACGCCGAGGAGCTCAGGAACCTGTCAGCAAGGTCACTCACACTTTCACCGCAAATTCTAGTAGAGAAGTCTCTCAGAGGATGGAAAGAGGCGGAATATGAAGTAGTGCGTGATGCGAGCGACAACTGCATCACGGTTTGCAACATGGAAAACTTTGATCCTTTGGGCGTTCACACTGGAGATAGCATCGTTGTCTCGCCAAGTCAGACCTTCAGCGATGAAGAGTATCACATGCTGCGCTCAGCATCCATCAAGATTGTCCGACACTTGGGCGTTGTAGGCGAGTGCAACGTTCAGTACGCTCTGCAGCCCGATGGCCTCGATTACAGAGTCATCGAAGTCAACGCACGTCTGTCTCGGTCTTCCGCTCTGGCGTCTAAGGCTACTGGTTATCCCCTGGCCTATACTGCGGCCAAGATTGGTCTCGGACACACCCTCCCTGAATTACCGAATGCTGTGACCAAGACAACCACGGCCAACTTCGAGCCTAGTTTGGACTACATCGTCACGAAGATGCCACGCTGGGATCTGAGCAAGTTCCAAAACGTAAAGCGCGACATTGGCAGTTCCATGAAGTCTGTTGGTGAAGTTATGGCTATTGGCAGAACATTCGAAGAGTCTTTCCAGAAAGCCTGTCGTCAAGTCGACCCTAAGTTCTTGGGCTTCCAAGGTGACAATTTTGAGGATCTGGACGAAACACTTCGCAACCCGACCGATAGGCGATGGCTGGCTGTGGGGCAGGCTATGTTCCATGAGGGCTACTCTGTCGATAAGATACACGACCTGACTAAGATCGACAAGTGGTTCCTTTGGAAGCTGCAGAACATTGTGGATTGCACGCATGAGCTTGAGGAGATTGGCAGCTTGTATGGCTTGAAGAAGGAGCTAATGACGAAAGCAAAGAAGATGGGCTTCTCCGACAAGCAAATCGCCAAAGCCGTGAACAGCACTGAAGACGAAGTCCGAGCGCGGAGAAAGAATTTCGGTATCAGGCCATGGGTCAAGAAGATTGACACATTGGCCGCCGAGTTCCCAGCTGATACTAACTATCTCTACACAACGTACAACGCAAGCTCTCACGACGTCAAATTCGATGACCACGGTATTGTCGTCCTAGGCAGCGGTGTTTATCGGATAGGAAGCTCTGTGGAGTTCGACTGGTGTGCGGTGAACGCTACGCTTTCATTGAACAAATTGGGCAAAAAGACTGTCATGATCAACTACAATCCCGAAACCTACTCTACCGATTTCGACGTGGCTGACAAGCTCTACTTCGAGGAACTGAGCTACGAGCGAGTTATGGATATTTACGAACTGGAATCCGCTAGCGGCGTGGTTGTCTCCGTCGGCGGCCAACTGCCACAGAACATCGCACTGAAACTTCAAGAGACGGGCAAGGCCAAGGTGCTCGGCACAGATCCTCAGGACATTGACAAGGCTGAGGATCGTCACAAGTTTTCTCAGATCCTTGACTCGATAGGCGTTGACCAGCCCGCTTGGAAAGAGCTTACCTCAGTCTCGGCAGCGAACGACTTCGCATCCGAGGTCGGCTATCCTGTCCTTGTCCGGCCTAGCTACGTGCTCTCTGGTGCTGCCATGACGGTGATCCGGTCTGAGTCTGAGCTACAGGAGAAGCTTGAAGCTGCTAGCGACGTCTCACCAGATCACCCAGTCGTCATCACTCAGTACATTGAGGGCGCTCAGGAGATTGATGTTGACGCTGTTGCGCACAACGGCAAGCTGCTTGTACACGCTGTCAGTGAGCATGTTGAGAATGCTGGTGTGCACTCTGGCGACGCCACGCTAGTACTGCCGCCAGCGAACCTTGATCAGCGCACTATCGAGCGTGTTAAGGAGATTGCCGAGAAGGTTGGCAAGGCATGGCACATCACAGGTCCCTTCAACATGCAGATCATCAAGGCAGACGACCCGAATGGCGGTGAGCCCGCGCTCAAGGTCATCGAATGCAATCTCCGTGCATCGCGTTCGTTCCCCTTCGTCAGCAAGGTCCTCGGAACGAACTTCATCGATGTTGCTACCAAGGCTCTGGTCGGTCGTGACGTTCCTGAACCCGTGGATCTAATGGCAACAAAGAGAGACTACCTCGCGACTAAGGTGCCGCAGTTCTCGTGGACCCGTCTAGCAGGCGCGGACCCCTTCCTCGGCGTCGAGATGGCCAGCACTGGAGAGATGGCTTGCTTCGGCAAGGACCTTATCGAAGCGTACTGGGCGTCGGTGCAGTCGACGATGAACTTCCGCGTCCCTGAGCCGGGCGAGGGTTTGCTCTTCGGCGGTGACACGTCAAAGAGCGAGCTCGCCCAGATCGTTGACTACCTCAACCCTCTCGGCTACAAGCTGTATGCGGCGAACAATGAGGTGAAGCAACACCTTGAGCAGTCATTCAAGGACGGAAGCGTGAAGGTTGAGGTCATTGAGTTCCCGAAGGAGGATAAGAGGGCCTTGCGCGAGGTGTTTGAGAAGTACGATATCCGTGGTGTCTTCAACCTGGCGAAGGTGAGGGCTTCATCGCTTGTGGACGAGGATTACGTTATGAGGAGGAACGCTGTGGACTTTGGTGTTCCGCTTTTCATGGAGCCAAAGGTAAATTCCTCCCTAGTTCCATACTGGTTCTCATCACTGACTCATGCTTCCAGACCGCCGTCCTGTTTGCTCAATGCATGAAGGAGAAGCTGCCTCGCAAGGAGGGTATTCCGAACGAAGTCCGCAGGTGGAGCGAGTTTATTGGCGGCAAGCCTCTATAGGAATAGTGATGCATCTACAGATCTGTTAGACATAGAGACGGAGTTCTTTGTGTAAATATGGTTCAAGCGTCCTCTGGTTTCCGTATTCAATATGTCCAGCGCGCTTGTGGTTAAGATTCAATTTTTCAAATCAGCCAAGGAGGGCAGATGAGGATCATTTGTGCAAATGAGAAAGCAACCCGTCCGATCAATCTACTGGGGGCGTACGGGCTTGTTCCGTATTTGTCTGATGCCCTGTGGCTCATGTCCAGGCTACTAGTCTTCTTAGACTCTTAGAGAATCTAAGCGTTACTCCTCTCTTGCAGATACCTTTACATGCTCAGAAAGATCGGGGCGGGTGTTCAGCACGACTAAGATCACAGATTGGTATGCAACGACTATGGTGGATGTATCATCTGGAACATGTCGAGAAACCCGACTGCTAGGTGAGCTTCGGTGTGGCTTGACAAAGCCCATAGAAGTCTACACGAATGTACTTCTTTCGTGTCCTCCTTAGGAATGGGTTTGTCTTACGCCGTAAACACTGCAATTGCTGTCAATGGATGAGAGCATCTGGGGTCGTCATGATCCGCCAAGCGAGGTTGTTCCAACGGCAAGGTCCGGCCTGTCATTGCACATGCGGCTCGTACCCTGTAGCCTCATGCCTGATGCTTACTAGCTATTCATTCGACATCTATTCCAACTCCCACGTTTAGACTTCAGCACAGTCAACGCAGGGCCATTCTTCCTGTGATATCAACACGGAACCCAACGCTATAGAACACAACGCCGACACCTCCCATACACCCGAAACCACAATTCAGCTATTGCTGACCTCGTCCGCCAGCTTACTTCGTTCGGTAACTGCTCTCCACCGCGAGACATAGAGGCTGTCGGATGAACACACGGCGGAAAGCTCAAAATGGTCTTCTTAGGAATATACCGGGCAATCTACGACTATGCGCCTCAGAGCGAAGGTGAGCTGGCGATCAAAGAGGGGGACTTGCTCTTTGTGATAGAGAAGGGCGATGATGACTGGTGGAAAGCGAAGAAGAAAGCGCAGAGCGAGGAAGAGGAGGAGCCGGAGGGGCTGATACCAAACAATTATATTGAGGAGGTGAGTGAGCCGCAGAACCAGCGCAAATGCGGATCCACCCGGAGTGATACTCTCTGTCCGGCTGTGCAACGCTATTCATACACTTCTTCGGAATACATGGGCTCGTTGTTTACATGGCTTTCTACACGATCTGCGTGGCTGACATACTGCTTCGTCTCAGGCGACGCCTCTATACAAAGCGAAAGCGCTGTATGATTACACACGGCAAACCGACGAGGAACTGTCCTTCTCGGAAGATGCGCTGCTAGACGTGTACGACACGTCAGATCCTGATTGGACACTGGTTGGACTGAATGGGGAATACGGATTTGCTCCGGCAAACTACATCGACGCGTCAGATGCGGCAGCCCCGGCAACACCATCACGGCCGCGAGTTGCTGTAGCAGAGCCTGAGCCTGACGAGCCGCCTACCCCAAGTTCCGCTGGAAGCCCCGTACAAAGCCCGGCTGCCGCTCTTGCTGGCATCATAGCACAGAAGACAGGAGGGTCTGCGGCTGGCGCAGGTCGAGCACTTGCTTCTCCTCCGTTACCGGCGAGGCAACCTCAGCCTCAATATACCCCGGAAGAGTCAGACGAAGAGCAGCCAGCTCCAAATTTGCCGCAGCGGCCACCTTCAGGACCGGTCTCCCCTCCTCCTACTCAGTATGCATCTCCGCGTTCTTTGGGGCCAGCTGGCGTACTCCCATCGCCGCCCTACAACCGTGCAATCCAGAAAGACAGGGATTTTGATGACGATCAAGCATTGCCGTCGCCTGGCGGGTTCCACCTATACAACATTCATGAGATGGTGTCGCACATGGGGAAGAACAAGAAAATGCCCATGACTCTCGGCATCAACATCGCCAAAGGCATGATCATGATCTCGCCAGAGAAATCACGTGACGGGCCACAGAAGGAGTGGACGGCAGACAAACTGACGCATTACTCTATCGAAGGGAAACACGTGTTCATGGAATTGGTGCGGCCGAGCAGGAGCATCGATTTCCACGCTGGTGCGAAGGACACTGCTCAGGAGATTGTGCGCGCTCTGGGTGAGCTAGCCGGAATTGCAAGAGCTGAGGGTCTGCGAGAAGTGATTGCAGCAAGCTCAGGATCGGGAGGCGGGCAGAAGAAGGGTCAGATGCTGTATGATTTCATGGCACAAGGTGATGATGAGGTTACCGTAGCTGTGGGTGACGAAGTCATTGTAATAGACGATGTAAAGAGCGACGAATGGTGGTTAGTGCGGCGGTTGAAGAACGGCAAAGAAGGCATGGTGCCAAGCAGCTATGTCGAGGTCACTGGAACCGTTCCGTCCGCATCCCAAGGCTCCAGCGCGCTTGATGCGGCTCGATCGACCGTCGAACAGAACAGAATGGAGGAGGAGCGACTGGCTCGAGAGGCCTCGAGAGCGCAGAGGAAACGAGAAGAGAGCGGGTCGAAGGGCGCAGAGGTAGGCCCTGGCTTGCAATTGCCTGTGCGTAATAGTAGTTTGGAGATTGGTAATGACACAAAACGCTCTTCACAGAGGAGCAAGCGCGACAGCCGAGAAGCTAAGACACCAGCTACGACAAAACCCAGTGAGTACAGTGAATTGTGAGAGTTGATGATGCTGCTGACACGCTGTGGTAGAACCGGATGCTAGTAAAACGCGGACGTGGACTGACCGTAGCGGCTCCTTCAAAGTTGAGGCCGAATTCATTGGACTAAAGGACGGCAAGATTCATCTGCACAAGCTGAACGGCGTCAAAATCGCGGTTCCTGTTCCGAAAATGTCGATAGAGGATCTCGAATATGTCGAGCGCGTCACCGGGGTCTCCCTAGATGAGGACAAGCCCCTATCCGAGATCAAGCGCAGAAATACGCAAAGGACTAAGGATCGCAATCGCGAACCGAGCACTCCAACTCCGTCTGGCCCGAAAGCCGACACCAGAGTACCAAAGGGACCGGAATACGATTGGTTCGATTTCTTCCTGCAATGTGGAGTGAATCCACAGATATGCGAACGGTATGCACAGGCCTTCAAGAGGGACCAGATGGGTGAGGAGAACATGCCAGACATCAGTCCGCAGCTGCTTCGCACTCTAGGATTGAAGGAGGGGGATATCTTGCGAGTTATGAGGTTCCTAGACAATAGATTCGGTCGTACACCCACCACGGAGAAGCGAGGTGTTAGCTTTGGTGGTGTATCAGTAATGGAGAATGGCGACGCAGAAGCAGCAGAGGGCGCCGATGGTGCTGCTGGCGGTCTCTTCTCTGGTCCCGGAGGAACGCTAAGGAACAACACACGGAAAGGACGGCCAGCACCACCTATCCAAACGAACGATGTAGTGGATCCGAAGGCCTTCGAGCAGAGGACAGGTAGTACTGGCAGGAGACCGCAAGATGCCACTCCAACCCCGCTTACCTCTGCTCCAGCGCCCCAAAGGGCTACCTCTAGTGGTTTTGATGACAACGCATGGGAGCCACGAGAGAGCAAAGCATCCCAACAGCCTACCCGGCCTGCAGTTTCATCTTCTCCAGCTCCAGCGCCCACACCAACCTCGGCAGCAGCACCGTCTGTGTCTGCAACTGCGGACTCCTTAGCGGGATTGGATCTACTTACGCCCCCACTGGTGCCCACTCAAGCGCCTCAGCAGGCACCAGCACCTCCAACTTCTGCACCGCCTCAGCAAAGCCAGCCTACAGGGGTCACGCCCTCGCTTTGGGATCAACTGGCCCGACAACAGCCGCAATCTACCGGTATCGGTCAGCAGCAGCTCACCCCTCAGCAGTTCGCTTCTCCAAGGCAGAGGCCACAGCCACCACAACAAATGCAGACTACGGGCTCGCTCATCGCACCACCTCCGCCCAGGGCAGCATCCGCGCCGCAAAATTTCCAGCAGCAGAGCGCTTTCGGACTACCACCGCTTCAGCCTCAGTATACCGGTTCTATACACAGCCAGCCCGCTCCACCAGGCCAAAGCCTGCAGGAGCTGAACCAGCAACGGCTGCAACAACCCTTCGGCCAACCAATGCAGCAACAGCAAACCGGTTTCAACCAGCCAAACGGCGCCTTCAGCCCCTTCCAAAACGGCCTCATGTCCCAGCCAACCGGCTTCCCCCCATTCCCCCAACAACAGCCCGGCTACGGCGTCTTCCAACCCCCCCTGCAACAACAACAAACCGGCTTCCCGCCTTCCGTCCAGCAACAGTTCCTCGCCGGCCAACAAACCGGCAGTCCCTTCGCCGACCCTCCCCGGCCCCCCTTCCAGCCGCTCATGTCCCAGTCAACCGGCATGCCCTCCACCTTCTCCCCCACCCCGTCGCTGAACCCGCAGGCCACGGGCATCAACGCCTTCCTGCCTCCCGCGCTCGTCCCGCAGCGCACCGGCGCTATCCCGCAGTTCGGCGGTCCACAAGGAGGATTTGGGCAAGCCGGGTTCGGGCAGGCGGTGCCGCCGGTGCCGCCGATCCCGCAGCAGCAGCAGACGATGGCGCCGCTGGTGCCACAGAAGACGGGGCCGCCGCCGCCGGTGAGGTTTGGGGTTGGGGGGGCGGCGAGGTTGGTGCCGCAGGCGACGGGGAGGAGGGCGAATTTGAGTCAGGCTAGTAAGTGCAGATTATTTCTTTGTACAGACATGGGAGGTGAGGCTGACTGGTGGTGTAGCTCCGCAGAATCCGTTTGGGTTTTAAGAGGGTTCGTGGTGGGGTTTTGTATAGTTTGGTGGGTTTGTACATAGTGTGGGCTTGGGTGGGGTATTAATTGTGTTGGTGGGGTGGTGGCATAGCGGTTTTCGCTTCGTGCGTTTGTATAGGCATTTGCCTTTTGTTTGTCTATACGTCGTTCGCTTAACTGGCAGAAGTCATTGTAATATGTACTGATGGAGAGATGCGTCTGCGAGATAGTCACGCGAGAGGTGACGCCGGTTGTGCCCGACACCTGATATTGAATTTTATTATTGCTATAATCTTGGTGCTGCCCTTCGCTTGATGGAGACGAGCAAAACACGAGGTATATCACACAAAAGCGCGATTTTGACCATATTGTCAGTGCAGGCTACAGACTTGGCAGTATCTTCGATTGAAAGATGCCTGAACCAAATGGCTCTCCCCAAAGCCGCCGAAGAGTAGATACTGGCCTTTCGTCCTAGTGACGAGCTCTTATCGCTGGGCAGTGCCTGTAGAGAGTCGAACCAAATCACGCAACAGTAGTTGTCGAAGGAACAGTGAAGAGACTATTCAGATTTGAGAAGCCATGCGTAATGATCACCATGACGAGCAGTGTCAGGAGAGAAAAAGAAGCACCCCAGAACGCAAGGACTGCCGCGCTTGCCACACCATGTGAGCCGTTGTTCATCCACTGGTTCCTGCTCCGCCTACTCAGAGGCCAGTATGCAATCCGCATATTACCGTGTCAGTCCGCGCTTCGTCTTGTGGCACGGTTTGTTCAGCGGGGTATGCTCGTGATAGCGGCATGGATCGCTCCAGTAAGGACACGGGCTATTTCTCTCGGCCTGAGTACGTTTGGAGAGAGCGAGCATAAGATCCGCGGTGAAGTTGTCATGAGGTTGTCTCTGTTGAATGCAATATTTCTCGAGAGCGCTGTCTGGCCAACGTAGAGCGAGTTCGACGGGCAGCTTTCGAACCGGCGATTTCTCCGCACTACTCGTGTAGATTATGGGCCCAAAGCCAAGGAATTCGAGTTTATCCCACCTTGTCTTTTCCATCGAAGCATCAACGATACAGTCTTTGAAGTCAGTATCCTGAAGTTTGTCTCCAAGGGCATAACACTGATCGAGACGGTTCCACTCCTCAATCCATCGCGCTGCGTCCACCTTCTCTCCCTCCTTCCCTTGCACTTGGCTGAATATCTGACCGCAGTACAGCCACTGGACGTAGATTCCAAATATCTCCGGATTGTCGTCGGGAAGTGTCACGACACCTTCAACAGCCTCTTTCCACTCACGTCCCAGTGCCGCTTCGAAGAATGGGGAGTTGGCTCGAACCAGCTCTTCGTGAACCGAGAAATCTTTCGTCGAACCCGCCTCGCCCACGCGTACGGTGATAATCTTTGTGCCCAGTCTGCGCATAGTATTAGCGTGTGAGTACTCCAACCACTCCACAATTGCACTCGATCAAGACGTACTTCAGAGCTTGATTGGCTTCGCGACAAATCAAGATTTGAGTCGTTGCCATGGCTCTAGCTTGAGATTCGGTTGACGCCGTCGGGAAGGATAGCGTAGATTCTGTCTGGAAGCCCTTCTTTGAATATTGCAGTGAGATCGGTAGGAGTTGGCATTGGCAAAACAGCGACCAGATATCAACACAGGATAACACATGCAAGTTGAGAACACTCATGGGAGACGGTTTGGTGAAGCTGTATAAATGAACGGCTTTAGTAAATACGACTAGGTTTATGATCAAAGGAAACGGGAATGCACTAGAAACGAATGTAATGTAACAAAGGCTGCCCATCACACCGACTGTTCTGCTATATCAGGAACATTTCTTCACAGAAAACACGGTTGAACGTGTGAAACTCTGTCAGGTGTGATTAAAACCTTGTCGAATAAAACACTAAACAAGCCAAAGGTGAATGGATAGCATGTTAGCCAGGCAGCCTGTAGGTGTAACACTGACCATTCCCCTACATAAGAAAGCCTTTCGTACCAAGACCAATTTCCTCCACATCCCCATCATAACTGGATCCCAACTCCAGAACGGCTCGAGCATTATCCAAGGAAAACACGCTCAAGCTACTGCTCCGCCACCTCGAAGGCTGGGGTATCTGTTCCTCACCCTCCAAAGATATCTTCTGAGTCGCACCATTTCGACATCACACGAGAATGCCTTACATCAAGTACAACGAATCCCTCTGTCAACAGAAAGCAGGATGGCTGTATCCCATCACGGACAATGAATCTACGGCCGTTTTCGCAATCTTTGGTCTCCTCCTATGGATCCTCTTCCTAACGCTCCAAGGGCTAGCTTACTGCTCCACCAGTCAGCTCACACGTACCTTCGGTAAAGCCGCCCAGGTATGGCCCGATCAATGCAAGAAGCGCATGGCCTATGTCTTCGTTGTGGCAACGTCGGCCCTGCTGGCCAGCTGCTCTAGCTTCTACCCGATGGTTCACGTCAATTTGAGGGACATTTACTGCATAGGCGATTGTGAGCGGGCAAGGTGGCTCGTGCATTGGCTGGTCCTTGGCGTCATCGGTGTCATACCGCTGGTTGGGGTACTGTTTTCCTGGGTACAGCTGCTCGTCAATCTGGTGCAGATGAGAGGCAACAGGCGCCTGATGTGGCTGTTGCCGGCTGTCTGCCCGGTACCTAGCTGGGGATCTGTCGTCAGGCTACCGAGCGATGCAGAACACATCGAGCTAGCGGCGACAGCGGACTCGGTACACCGGATCCATCAAGAGGTTCGCGGACCGACTGATCGAGACACTGACGAACTCGAAGTCCGAGATGTCGCTGGATCTTCAGAGTCAATACATTCGACGTGGTCTCCTTTGTCAGGCGCAGTTGCGACTCGCACATCTCCTGACGAGGACACCACCCATGAGGTTGCAATGGTAAGACCGGTTGTTGATTGAAAGGAATGGCTG
>Ga0115846_100589_pt1 | contig 18445 bp, 18 predicted proteins | sample InSIn5gowninarea_2_FD_83860 | JGI IMG/M metagenome (GOLD analysis project Ga0115846, IMG submission 83860)
ATATTGGACTTTTCACGATGACTATATCGAAAGAGAATGGGCGTATCTCAAAACTGCTTGGGATAATGGGATTTTACAGGAAGGGTTTAGGGTTGTTGCATTTTGTCCCTCATGTCAAACGTCTCTTAGTAATTCCGAAGTTAATCAAGGGTATAAAACTGTTGAAGATCCTTCATTTTATTATAAGGTAAAATTAGCTGACGAAGATACATATATGATAGTTTGGACTACTATGCCATTTACATTAATTACAGATGAATTAGTGGGTGTAAATCCTGAAGCTAATTATGTTTACGTAGAGGCGGATAAACAAGTGTGGATTGTAGGAGAAACTAGATTAGAAGAACTTATGAATGAGCTCCATCTAGAATTTTATAAAATTAAAAAAATCGTAAAAGGTAAAGATCTAGATGGAAAATATTACATCCACCCATTATTGGACCTAATTCCAGAACTTAAAAAGCTCGCAGATTCAAAAGCAATTCATTTTGTGGTGTCTGAAGATTTCGTAGATGTAACAACAGGGAGTGGAATCGTTCACTTGTCTCCTGCTAATGGAGAAGAAGACTTTAACATAGCTAAAAAGAAAAATATTCCTATTTTTGTTCCAATTGATGATAGAGTTGTCTTTACAGATCAAGCAGGAGAATTTAGCGGATATTTTGTTCGCGATACTGATGAGAAAATAGTACAAATAATGAAAGATTTAAAGGCTAGCATAAAAATAGGAAAAATTAAACATCAGTATCCAACATGTTGGCGTTCTCATCATAAACTTGTATGGTTGGCCCGACGAGAATATTTTTACATGATCGAAAAATTAGGTGATAAATCTATCGAAGCTGCTAAAGATGTTGAATATTTTTTTGAAGCTCCTAAAAACCGATTTATCGAAATAATCAAAGAAAAAGTGCCATGGTGTATATCAAGAGAACGTATTTGGGGTACGCCTATTCCTATTTGGGTTTGTTCCAATTGTAGGCATAAAGAATTAATATCAGATAAAAATGACCTGGTGAATAAATCCTCTAATCTTGTTATAGATAAAAATAGTAAGTTAATTTTAAACCAGGATATAGACAAAGCTCCATATACTGAAAGTATATCAGTTAAGAATAACAGTATTATTTCTCATATTGATAAAGGACATTTTGAATTACATAGACCATGGATAGATCAAATAAAAATAAACTGTTCTAAATGTAATTTCTTGATGACAAGAGAACCATATGTATTAGACACTTGGCATAATAGTGGTGCTGCTCCTTTTGCATCGTTTAACAATCAAGATTATAAAAAATTGATTCCTGCGTTATTTTTAACTGAAGGTATAGATCAAACCAGAGGTTGGTCCTATTCTCTATTAATACAAAATGTAATATTAAAGAATGAGTCTACAGCACCATTCAAATCTTTTCTTTTTCAAGGACATGTCTTAGATGAAAAAGGTAATAAAATGAGTAAAAGTGCCGGGAATGTAATAGAAGCTAATTTAATGCTTGAAGAGAATTCAATAGATCTCATTAGATTCTATTTTATATGGAAATCATCTCCTATAGAAGCATTAAATTTCAGTCTAAAAGAAATGACTTCAAGACCATATCAAATACTGAGTACACTTTATTATTTGCATATCTATTTAAAACAAAATAGTATTCTCGACAATTTTGATAGAGGTATTCATGACCTCAAATGGACAATCAAAAACAACTTATTAGAAACTCCTGAAAAATGGCTTCTTTCAGTATTACAAAATTTAATAAAAAATGTCAATTTGTTATTTGAAAATTGCAGATTTCATGAAGCAACAAAAGCTATTGAAGAATTCATAATAAATAATGTTAGTCAAACATACATACCACTTACAAGAAATTATATTTGGAACGATAATATTGAGGAAGTAAACAGAAGGCTTGCAATTTTTTCAATTTTAGATTATGTATTAGAGAAAATTGATATTATTCTTCATCCCGTATCTCCATTTATTACAGAATATCTATATTTGAATTGTTTCAGTAAGATAAAAAATTTAAAAGAGATCGATTCTTCTAAAGATAGTGTACTTCTCTCTAAATGGCCTTATGTCGAAACATCTTTGATTGATCATGACCTTGAGAATACTTTTGAAAAAATAAAAACAATAATATCCTTAGCAAATTCAGCAAGAATGAAAGCAAAAATTAAGCGAAGATGGCCTGTAACAGAAATGGTAATATGTTCCTTTTTAGCGAATGAAATCGTACCACCATCCGATAAGAATACAGAAAACTATTACAATCATTCTCAAGTTGATACAGAATTAACTAAGAATGATATATATGAAATATTGCAAAATCAATTAAATGTACTATCTTACAAAGTTATCCAAATTCCTACATCTAATACAATGCAAAAAGTTCTAGAAATGATTAATTCCGATCTTCCTATTTTACCTTTAATTAGTATAATTCGAAAACGAGTAGCACCACAGGTGAAGGCTAATATAAATAGGGTTATATCAGAATTTGAAAAACTCGACAAAGTAGAGGTTCTTCATACACTTAAAAGATCCAAAATGGTCCACCTGATTTATGATAAATCTATCTCTTCTTTTGTTGATATACATGAACAAGATTTGGAGATTTCGTTTTCAGTTAAAGACGGTTATGTTTATGCAGAAAAAGATAATTTAATGATATTTATGTCTACAAATCGTGACCAAAAATTAATTACACAGGGTCTAGTACGTGATCTGGCTAGGAACCTACAACAATTGCGGAAAGAAAAATCATATAACCCGACAGAAATTCTATCAACTGCATATATTGCTGACCTACAAAAAGATGAGGTATGTTCTTTGTCTTTACATAGAAACGATTTAACATATTTAGTTAGAGTCCAATATGTAGTTTTAAGTGAAGAAAAGGAGGAAGGTATTGAATACAAGAAGGTTGAAATTGATGGAAGAGAAATAAACATATCAATAAATTAGGTTTTTTTATTTTTTATATATCGAAGTTGTATATTTTCATTGGCAATTTCTATATATCTATTATCTATTTCAGTACCTAAAAATTCCACGTTTAAATTAATACATGCCAATGCTGTGGTACCTATTCCAATAAAGGGATCATAAATAATTGTATTTTTTTTAATACCATGTAATTTAATGCACAAGTACGGTAGTTTTTCGGGAAAAGTTGCAGGATGAGGTCTTTTTTCTTGGATTGTATTATAAGGTATAAACCATATATTTCCCCTATCTCTCTTATCTGTTTTAGCAGATTTCCATCTTCCTATATTTGATTTGTCTTGGTATGTTACCCCAACAGCTAATTTGTCAATCGCTAAATCTCCTTTTTTGGTAAAGTGAAAGATATATTCATGAAGATCACTGAGAAACCTCTGGCTAATTATAGGTTTGAAATGTCCAATAGAAGAATCAGTTTTTATGATATTATTTTTTTTCCCTATATCAGCCACTTCAATAGAAATTGATTTTATCCAATGGATTGTATTTTGTAATTTATAGCCAGCTACAATGAACTTATTACAAATTTCAAAAGGAAGCATATAATCTGCAGGTCTTCCACCAACATTGAGAAAAAACGATCCATCTTCTTTTAAAATCTGTAAACTATTGTTAGCTACTTTTTGTAACCATAAAAGGTATTCATTTCTATCTCTTTTATCATTATATTTAGAATATGACTTATTAATGTTATAAGGAGGTGATGTTACTATTGCATCAATTTTTATAATATCCTCTTTTTTTAATAAACTCATAAACTCCATACAATCAATATTGTATATTTTATTTACATGAATCATTTGATCCTAGTTCGTGGAATGAAACAAATTGACTTATAAGATTTTTGGATCAGATTTTTGAGTGAGAATATTATAATCAATTATTGGATATAATGACTTGTTATTTATAAAATTTAACAAAAATTAATTTTTTTCTTTCTTCTCCTTTTATTAAATTTATTAGCAAGGTCTAATAATGGGTATTATTTATTGATTAACGTGTCAGAAAATAATAAATTCAATTTTAAATATCTCAAGTATCACTCTCTTCACGATATGTTCAAGATCATATTATCATCAGCCCAATCTGCATTGGGTATTAGTTCATTACTTTATTCTTTAAGTTACAAAAACCAAAATCTTATGTTCATCTATAATAGTTCAATAGGAAGCAGTTTAATACACTATAGTATATTGAACGAAAAACCGTTAACAAAGTTTGTTCAGTTGAATAAACAAAGTGGAGAATATAAATATATAGACGATGTCGGAAATGAATCACATTCTATATATATTCCAATTCTGGAATTAGAAAATGCAACGTTAGAATTTCCACTTAATTAATAAATCACTAAATAAGACACATATAATTCTGTATTGGTTGTGGTTATAATTGACACAACACTACGTTTAATTTAATAAACATAACGTTTGAATATAAATTTCCCCCAATTTATATAATTTATAAATCTGTAATACACTTACTAATATAATTATGACTTACTCAGATTATATATCTTCCTTATTGTCTTACCAAAAAATCAATTTAACTCAAGAGGAACGATCCTTTATAATGAAATTTATTCGAGGTCATGACCCATCATTTAAATTTTCATCGTATTTTAAATTAAGAAATCAATCTCCAGACAATAATGATGCCTCTCATTTGATTTCAAGACGTTTAGAAGGTATTGGATTTATAGAAGGTACAAAAGGCAAGTTTCTGAGTAATGTCAAGAATTATAAATTTACTACCTATGGATTATTTTATGTGTTTCAAAATATCTCTATTTATCCTCCACAATTTTTACTTAAATATCAAGATAATATAATATTGCAAACTTTGGTGTATCAATTCTTTAATGAAAAAACAATTAAGACATGTACTGGAAGATTTTATTCTCAAATTGTTAGTTATTTGGAGGAATGTTGTAACGTAACCTTAAACGCTATAGATGATATTAATTTAGCTGAAAAAGAAGAGGAAAAAGTCAAAATCTTTGATAAATTGAAGTTTGATTTAGAATGGTTAATACGCAGATTGTGTTTTAAATTAACAATTATGTATAATGAAACCAATTTACTATCAATTAATCCAAATCTAAATGATGATGTCAAAGTTACACTATATGAATATGAAAACAAAATGAAAATACAATTATCAAAGGACATGCAATTTATTACCTTATTAAAGAATCTATATAAAGATTTTAACGACGGTTACGGAGAATTTATAAATTTACATAACGAAAATTCTGACAACATAAACAAATAATATTAATTATAATAATTATTTTAGTATGATAATCATTTTTTTAACTTTGTCGTTGATGTATTTATTGTAATATAAAAACTTAGTTCAAAAAGATAGTATCAATCGAATAATAATTGTAGATATAATGTGTCTAAAGATTTATAAACATCTGTTAGAAAAGAGAATCATAGCTAATCTTGTTTTCTTAAATTACGAACTAACTAGGAAATGAATAAATAATAACTATTTGTTAACTACTTTCTATCCAAGATCCTGCTATACTCTATACTTATCTAATTTATCTGGTATATGTTTATTGTATAATCTAATTAACTAATGAATTTTTTCTTTCTCTATATGATGAAATAAAAGTTAATAATAACATTGCAAATAATAATATTCCAGTAGCAAGATGAGATGCTACTAGTAATGCGTTCAATTTTGAATATATCATGATCATACCCAAAAATATCTGAAAGATAACAATGATTGCTGCTATGATTGCAGTTGTACTTACTGTTTTTGCGTTAATATGTGCATAAATGGCTGTTGCAATTATTAAACCACTAGTAATTATGACTAACATTCGATGTAGGTGTTCAAAAAGGTATTCTGGAGCTGGAATACCTAAACCATTAGGACATAATGGCCAATCAGGACAGGACAATCCTTGGTGCGATGAGGTAATATAAACTCCAATCAACATTATTGTATAAATTAAAGCTAATGATGTAAAAGATAGCACTACCATTTTTCTGGGAATGTGTTTGGTCTGTTGTGTAGACATTGTAGTTTATTCTAAATATTTTTCTTCACCCAAATAAATGTAAATCTATTATTATTTTTTGTAGTTTTAATTTATTAGTCATCGTAGTAGGCTAGGATATTAATTATTGTTTCATACTTTTTGTAGATATCGTGAAATTTAATAAATATAATATACAGATCATTAATAAAGAAATAACTTTATTTATCTATTAATAACTTAGTTTTTAAATTACCATTTTTTAAATAAATTATTTGTTGCAGGTCTCTTAAATATATTGATATAATATGAATAGATTTTGAAATTATGTTTATTAAAGGATTTGATTATTTGTGATCTATGATTGCTAAATCCTTTGAAAATCTAATTCGTGATATTCTTACGCAATTTGATATAACTTTTTCTATTAAAAATTTTGGAGGGATTTGTGAGGCACGATTACAAGAAAATATGAATTTCAAAATCAGAGGTGAATGGGCTACTATAGGTGATGAAATTTCTCCATGGCACATTCATATTAATATAAATGAGATCGACCATGCAAGATTTGTGAGAGAATTCAATAATTCTCACAATCGTGAAAGTTTTAGTATTCGCTTTTTTGATTCATCTGAAAAGCTAATTTTTCGTGCTAATTTTTCAAAACTCTACGACCTAAATGGAATACTTATTCAAGAAAAGGCTTCAAAATTTCAGAATTTATATGAAAAATATGGCAAAAAAGAGGTATTAAACTTTAAGCCCCCATAACTAAATTAAATAATATATCATTTAAAAATTATTTCTAAAATAAATAATCATCAAAATAATAATGTCTGTCCAACCTTTAAGTATTAAAACCAGTTGTTGATTTTTATATTATTAAAATTATATGTTACTAACTAATAAGAAAATAGATTGAATACTAAATACTAACTTATTTGATAGATATCTTTTCTGTTTAAAATTAATTTATTCTACCAACGTAAATATCCACTAATAATTAATTTACAACTGCTAACTTCAAGGTCAAGGAATAGCCTTATTATATAATTATATAATGGTCTGTGCTCACATTTTCAAGATTTATGAGTCTATTCATAAATTTTCCTCGATCGTCGTTGAGTTTAGAAAATTCTGATTACAGATCTATAATATTTTTCATTTATAAAAATCCTTTTCTTTTAATTAATGTTAATTATTTATTTTTATATATTAAAATATTCCATATGTAAATCCTACTAAAGCATACACTATATGATCTTTCAAATTCTTGAAATATTTATTATTGAATTAGTATGTATGGGTACTAAAACAATAGTTTTTACTATGCTAGTTGTATTACCTGTTTTACTTGGGTTCACATCTATTACAGACCAAAATGTTGACGTATTTGGAGAAATAAATATATCCAGTTACAAGAACTCACATTTTGCATTGGATAGTTCTCTTGTCTCAGATCGGTATGATTCTATTAATAGATACAATAATTATAATCCTAGTGAATATCCCAATGACCCTATTTTATTTAATATTGATCATAGGCAGCAACAACCATCATTTGCCTATCAACAGGATAAAAATAATTATTTAAATGACTATGAATATAACAACCACTATGATTATAGAAATGAGTTTGTTGCTCGATTAGACCCATATCCAGTTATATCTGATAATGGATACTATTACTTAGATTCATATGGTATAGTGTACCTCTCTTTTGACTATTTTACTAAAGAGTTATCATATAGAGTATTTGTGCAAGGTATGAGTTATCTAGAGGGTGATGATGTCGAGATAATTCAGATACATCTAGGGATGAATGGTCAAAATGGTCCTACTATACTATCATTATGTAATGAAAAAACAGGAAAAGGACATTGTAGAGAAGGACCAGGGTTGTCAGTTGAAGGTGTAGTAGAAGAAAATGATTTGAAAGGACCATTAAAAGGTTCCTCATTTGACGAATTAATTGAAATATTCACATCCGGTAATTCTTATGTATATGTTCAAAGTCGTGATCATCCTGAAGGTGAAATGAGAGGACAAATTTACTATTAATTATACTTTTTTAAATATGTATCATAAATCTCTTTATATTAAACAGACAATTATTTGATTAATTAGTACAATAAAGTCAATGTTTAAAATATATTTAACCATAGCTGTTATAAAAATTTAGGTACTAATAAATTCAATCGTAAATTATATTCTACCATTTGAGGTAAATTAAAAATTGGTAAATATAAAATACGATTGTTTATATCAATTTTTTGTAGTATGTTGTATTTGTAGAAATGAATATCGGAAAATTAATTTTGATAAAAATACAAATAATCTAAATATAAACTCATTATTAATGTCAGTAACTAAAGAATTCCTTGACGATATTCCAAAAAATAAAAAATTAGTTGTAGAGTTGGGAATGGGTGATGGTAATTTAATAAATTCACTCTCAGAAAAGAATCAGGATTATTATTTTATTGGCATAGAAAAACAAGAGAGTTATTTTACTAAAGCTAAATACAATATTAAATCACAAAATGTTAAGATACTTCATACTTTATTTGAGGATGTTTTACCTTTATTCAAAGATAGCTCTATTCATAAAATTATATCAGTTTTACCTGATCCTAAATATATTGATAAAAAATATAGAAAACAATGGACAATCTTGTATAAAACTATTTATAAAAAACTAGTAAAACAAGGAACATTCATTCTAATAACTGAAATAACGAATGAGTTATTCCAACCTGTCTCAAATCATGAATTTTACAAAGAAGTTGAGAATTTAAAGCAAATTTTTCAGTCAATAGGATTTATTATATTAAACGCTTTTGAAGGATGTCAAGAAAATTATATGACTTCTTTTCTTAAAGAGTTTAATGGAGATCCTGAAAGAATTAGAATAATTAATTTCGAATTTACTAAAAAATAACTTAATATTTAATTAGTCGATATAGTTGTCTCAGTCAAATCCAACTGTGAATCATTTTCATGTTATTTAGATTGTAGACCTTATTCTTATTGATTTAAATGATACTATTTAATAGCTACATAGTTTAAATTCTATAACTTGGCATTTGCAGATAACTTTGGTGTAGAGGACAGAAAGGCAGAAGAAGCAATAAAGTGGATGAATTCCTATGCCTTAGATAACAATAAAAAATTTGAAGCAAAATCGGAAGGTTATATATTAACAACCAAAAATTTCGGTAATTTTGAAATTATATCGTGGAAAGGAGATTGGTCCTTTGCTAGAAACTTGATAATTAAGGTCAGCAGAAAATTATCAACAAAAGTAATTGAATCGGGTTATCATCAGAAAAATTCATTTTTTCTCTCTTTAATTGGTGCTAACAAAGAAGTGGCAAAAGTCTATAAAAAAGGAGGTATAATTGGTAACCTAATTTTAGACAAAAAATCAGGTAAATGGTTTGTTAAATCTGAAAAATTAATATGATATCAAAATTCATTTGTTATCTACTGTATGCGAGATTAACTTTATTTTGACTATTGATAATTGTAATCGATTTGGATAATAAAAGTTTATTTTAATGGATTTAAAAGTTTCCTCATCTTCTTCTTCTTCTTCTTGTTTTATATATCTTGCTTGACTTTCAATGTTAGAGTATATTGAATTTTGTCAATTGTCTTGATTTTCAATGCAATTGTTTCCATTATTGTGTCAATTGTTTCTCCTTTTATCTTGACAAGTATATTGTATGGACCTTTAACTCTATTTGTTGTTACTATTTCAGTTATTTTTGTTAAATCATTCATTATTTTTTCTTCGTTAACTTCTTCGCATGTTATTAAAACAAAGACTTCTACCATCAATCATTTACACTTAGTAATTTAAGGGTATCACTAATAATTTTACCATGATCTGCTTGTACTTCTGTAGTAACTAGCAACAAGTGATCATCGTCTAATGGAATCGTAATTCTTTTAATTTTTTCATATTCTGCCATAGCATATTTTCCTCTTCCGATTTTGGAGGATAAAGAATTTCGCAATCCCCATCTTGCTAAAGCCTGTAAATTTGATTTTCTAGTTTCTTCACTACTTAGCATATCTGTTACTCCTTCTCTTTGACCACCGTATTTTATCTCTCCAGATTCATCACATATTCCTGCAAATCTTATTTTAGAATCAATATCAATTACAGCTTTACAGAGATTATCATAATCCATATCACTATATTCAAAAATACAAATATTAATAGTTTATAGAAATTTACAATCTATTTTTGCAAAATTTAAAAGTAATTAAACTATTAATTTCTATATATGATCTGGAATTTTAGCTAACTCTTCTATCTTCCAATGACAGCTCCAACAAAAACTACATATTAAACATGTGAGTTGCGTTCTAATTTTACATGACTCACATTCCTTATATCGAGGTATAATACTATCTCTCAGATATTCATGGTTAAAAAATCTTCTTTCTTTTTTACCTGTTATTTTGGAAGATTTCATAATTTTAGTCTATTTATATATATACATCTACTAAATTATATCTTTTATGAATATTTATTAATTAATTTTGTTTTTTATTTATTTTCAATGAAAAATTTATATCTATTAACAGAATAATAAGTTTTAAAATTACAATTTTTTTTATTAGTATACTCAAAATATTAAAGAAATTACGATGAGCTAAATCAAATTTGATTTAGCTCATCTTTACCCATCGATTTATCAGCTTTGGTATAGCCTTCCTGCACAAGTCAGCTGATACCATATCACATCATTCAACAGCGTTATTTCCGTCGAATTTAGTGTAGACAGTGTCTAATTCTATAACGAGAATCCAATATAAGAGAGTTATTTAAGGAAATTATATAATAATATTATATAACATTTATTCATCCATGGTTATTTCTGCTAAAAATTTTTTGACAAACTAAAGTTAGCAGAGGATATTAAATCAATTTATCTCTAATAAGAATTCACATGTAGGATGTAAATATTTAAAGTTGATTTCTAATTCCTGATATTTTTAATATATGTTTATCTTTTGGAATGAATATATCTATACTAATTGTTTTACCATTCATAGTAACTAATTTCTTTTCATATTGTTTCCCATCTAACAAAACTTCTATCTTTTGGTTTGGGAATATTTGTGGAATTTTAAAATTTGTAGGTCCGCCCCCGGGGTTATATGGCTTAACCTCAAAAATTATACTATCTGACGAATTTTCATATCTGAAATCGCTAATCATAGAAGCACTTTCTAAATTAAAAACAATATATTCTCCTTCTCCAAGATCAATTGTAGATATTGGGGCATTAACATCCAATCCTGCACAACTATAATAATATACACCATCTTTTATTGCAGGATCTGGAAGAATTTTGTATCTAACATCTTCCCCTGGATAAATAACCGGAATTAATGAGCTTTTGACAGAATCTAATTGAGTACCGTTAATTGAATGGACCGAAGCATATACCGCAATATTTTTAATTATATTAGGACCTGTATTTTTTATTGTACCAACTAGAGCCTTTTCATCGGCCGTAGCAAGGTTTGAATAATTTTGGCTCAAGTCCATTAATAATGGTTTTGCTACTTCTTTGGTCTCAATCGGATACGCAAACCCTTTAAAGAATTCATTACCACTAATCGTAAACTTAAATGGGGCAGCGACATATGGATATATTACATTGGTAAATGTATGACTTGTTAAAATTAATGATTGTCGTTCTGATTGGGTTATATTTACACCTATCTTAACTTCTAAAGGCATACCCGCATTATTTTGTACTACACCAACCAAATTCCACTCTCCATTTAAATCTTTGAAAATTTTCTGATCCACAATTGAAATCGGAAATTCTCCAAATGATTTGATAGGTACTAGGATAATTATCAAAGAAAATAGGATAACAGCACAAGATGAAACTATATTTTTATAAAACATTAATCTAGACTTCATAATTTAATAATGATATGAGATATACAGAATTAAATTTCTTTTCATGTATTATTTATTAAATTATTTTAATTTTTTTTTACTAACTCATATAATAATCTGTAGTCTTAATCAGAATTGTTTATGATGATGTTGTTGTTATCATCATCTTCATTGGTTAGTTTATTATTGGAAGACGATGATTCTATATTACTTTTACTGTACTCTACGTCTTCATTAATAATATCTGCTTCTTTACTACTATCACTAAATCCACTATCAAAAGACTTTTCTATACTCTTACTGGTAGTTCCCTGTTCATTAGATTCGACAATATTCTTACTATTACCAATCTTATTGTTATCATTGAGTTCATCTGAATCAGGATTTCCAAATATTGGTCCTCCACTGTCAAGAAGTTCTCCATCTTCATTCATTACCTCTTCGTTATTATCTGGAAGATTTCTACTTAATTCACTAAAAATATCATTACCAGTTGATTCTTCATTGTTATTTGTATCTGAATTGTCTTCTCTTTCTTGAACTGAAAATGATTGATGACTATAAGAAGTTACATAAAGTAACACACCTATTATTATGAATGATAACGATGATAAATAGTTCATTTTATACAGCTTATCCATTAGGTTATATTATTATGACTACTTTTTATAAAGCTATCATATAATTATTTTCAAAGCGATATTTTCTATCATCTTTATATACTTGAATATAATTGTTTCTTTATTGATAAAATATTATTTTTATATCATTAAATAGAAAGATATTTGTTGAATGATTTAATTCAAAGATTTTCATTAGATTTTTTTATTTTTTTTATAATATTATTGATACTACAGTTGCCGCTATCATTTATTTATTCACAAAGTGATGAACCCATTATTTCTGAAAGTGTTGGTAAGCCAATTTTACCGGTAGGTAGCTATCCTGTTGGAATAGGAATAAACCCTGTTACTAACAAACTATATGTAGCAAATCAATTTTCTAACTCTGTCACGGTTATAGATGGTAAGACTAATAACATTGAAAGCACGATTCAAGTAGATAATTTTCCATATGAGTTAGAGGTGAATTCTTATAATAATAGAATATATGTGACCAATAGAGGTTCAAATACTGTCTCTGTTATTGATGGTTCTACAAATCAAAGACTGTCAAATATCATTGTTGGAGAATCACCTGTAGGAATATCAATAGATCCTTCAGAAAATAGAATATATGTAACAAATCTCGGAAAAAATTCATCTCTATCAATCATAGATGGAATTAGTAATAAAGTTACAGATACCGTGGAATTGAATGGCATTTTTTATGGTATAGCTGTTAATCCATTAACAAAAATAATTTATCTTTCTAATATAAAGAATCATACTATATCTGTTTTAGATGGAACAACAAAAAATGTTATTAACAATATTCCGGTGGAATATATACCTACAGGATTAAGTATAAATTATAAATCAGATTTAATTTATGTTACTAATTATGGTTCTAATTCGATTTCTGTGATAAATGGAAAAACCAATAAAGTAAACTCAACTATAGAAGTTGGACAAAATCCTGTCGATACTATAATTAACCCTTTAACGAATAAAATATATGTATCTAATAATGGTGACAATACTATATCTGTAATAGATGCAGTAACTGATAAAAAAATTAAAGATCTGTCGGTTAAACCCAATAACGATAAAAATAAGGGAAATAATGATCCTATTCTTGATATACCTATAAATCTAACTTTTCCGCTTTTAGCTAATAAATTGTCTCTTAATCCTATTACAAATCAGATTTATATAACAAGTACAGTTTCGAATGGTGTTATAATAGTTGATGGAAAAACTGATAATGTAGTTGTCCAGTTATCTGTAGAAATAAAGCCAGAAAATGCAGGAACCATAGACTGTAACAATTCAAAACTACCTACAGAAGGTTTTTTGTTACATCCTATAAATACCGAGATTAAATGTACTGCACATGCTTCTAGAGGATACTCATTCGATTTTTGGTCAAATATGATCGCAGATACTAAAAATCCTATAACTCTAAACACAACTGAAAATAACTTACTAATAGCTAATTTTAAACCAGCTATATCAACTGAAGCCTATATTGGAATGGTAGCTGCTACACTTGGTTCTACTTCCATATTTGCAGGTTGGTATTATAAAAGAAGAGAAAGAAGTTATCTAAATCAAAGCATGAATAGAATTGACTTTACTTATGATGCCTTAAAAAAAGACAAGGTAGAAGGAGTTAAACAATTGGAAGAATTACGAAAAGAAATAACCAATTTATTTAAAAAAGGAAAGCTAACAGATTCACACTATAATATTCTTGATAAAAGAATCTCCGAGTTAATTAATACTCTATTAAGAAAAGATTAATATCATTTAGAACTCTTTAAACACAAAATCTAAACAATTTATTTTTACTATAATTTAAAAATTTAAAGATATATTCTTTATTTAATACTAGCATCTAATGTATTTATAAAATAGAACTAGGTAATAAATAATTATATAATGATGATCATCATTCTAAGAATGTTATTATTAACCTAATAAATTTACATTTAATCATGAATAAAATATTTTTTTTAACAATTTTTTGCTTTGCATCTTTTATATTGTTATCATTTATAGTAATTAATAAATCAAATAACATGTATTTTAACGATATTATAAATTTTGATAAAACTCTTTTTATTACAATAAACGAATTTCATGTAAAATTACCAGGGGAGCTTGACCATTTTATGATTTTGATCACTCTTTACGGCAGGGAATTTTTTTTACCATTTGTAATGGGATTGATTTTCATATTTGGCGGTAAAATCGGAAGAAAGACTGTAGTCATAACTTCTATTTGCATTTTAATCCTGATTCCAATTGTTTCTATAACTAAAGATTATATTGAAAGATCAAGACCGTTTGAACCAGGATTAGATACTCTAATTTCTATTGATAGTAGCTATTCATTTCCCTCTGGGCATTCCACCTTAATTGCTGCTGGCTTTGTAACTATCATGGTTTTATTTAAAGGAAATAAATATACTAAAATTTTGCCTGTTCTTTTAGTCATTGATGGCGCCTTAGTATGTTTTTCAAGAATTTATGTTGGAGTTCATTATCCATTTGATGTTTTAGGGGGATTTTTTTTAGGAAGTGGTATATCGTTGTTAATAGTTAGTATTGTAAATTACATACCAAAAATAAGAACTATAATAAGCAACAAAATATAAAGAATCTGAAATGATATTCCATAATTTAAATTTAAATTTAAAAATTACAACAAAATTGGATAGTATATTCTTCATATCATCCTTCTCTAAAGTAATCAATTTTTTTATTATCTATCTGATTCGTTTTTTAAATTCAATTTTGGTTGGTAAATTCCAATTATATTTTATTGCTAACAGTCGAAATAATGTAATGATAATTATACAAAAAACCATGGAAATATAATAATTAAAATCAAAGTATAACAGGATAAAAAAAATAATAATTCCTAAAAAACTTGCTGATGCATATAACTCTTTGATGAATACTAGAGGGATTTCTTTAACAAAAACATCTCTTACTATTCCTCCTCCGATGGCAGTAAAGATACCTGCTAAAGACATTGCAAGAAAATTTAATCCTAACATTTCGTATGCAATACTTGAGCCTATTACGGTAAAGACTCCTAAACCTATTGCATCAAACTTTAAAAATAAAGTTTCACGTTCCTTAAAAAATGGATGTAAAAAAAATACAATGATACCAGAAAGTACAGCAATAGTTAGATAATATGGATCTAACATAATTTTAGGTGGCAACCTGTCCAACAGCAGATCCCTAATTAACCCTCCAGCTAAACCTGTGCTGCTGGCTAATATTATAACTCCCACCATGTCCATTTTGTATTGAATTGCTTTAAGGGCGCCGGTTACAGCAAATACCATTACACCAAATAAATCTAATATGTGCAGTAATAAGGGAATGGAGAAAGAAATATTATCCAACTATGAATATTAATCAAGTCTTACTATTTATTTAAGTTGCATAATTTTCTATTGTACAAAAACCACTCTATTATAAGAATATTTTAATGTAGTGTTTTTGGAGCTTTCATTCCTTTATTGTTCAACACAATGTAAATTTCTGGAATAGAATAAACAAATCCTATATGAACACAATCTATTTTTTCATCTAATAAACAGCGTAGTTCCCCATTTCGCAGTATCACTTCTGCTATTCTATTTCTTTTATTATCTTTTATTAATACGCGATCAGAATCAATTGAAATTTTTTCCATAAATGGAGCTTGTTTAGCAAATGCTTCATGCTTTAACATCATCTCCTCCATCATGCTTGTAAGATATCCTGAAAAGCTGGTAATTCCTTTTAGTTCTAAATCATCTTTCCTTTTTTCGTAAACACTAAAAAATTTTTTATAGATATTCTCACTGACTGTAATGGATTTAAAACCGGGCTTAGGCACTCTTATACCGTATTAGACCGTAACATATAAGATTTACTATATAAATTTTATAAACAGATATCGATTTGTATAGTCTTTTTATTATTTTTTATCATCATATCGATTAGTCTTTGATGAAATAGCTGCAGAGTTTTATTTGGCTAATTAGTTTGAGGGAATCAAAACATTTAGGAAATATTATTTGAATTAAAATCTATTAACAAAGATCTAATTATTTTATTCTATTTTTTATGTTTTAAAAAACGATCTAAAAAATACCATTGAACGGTTTATAAATTTTTGAATTACAAAATATAAATATTGAAAAAGCATTTATAAAAATACTTTTAAAAAGTTATATGCTTGTTTTGCTACCTCGATGGGATTATCCTGATATGGGTATAATTCTACAGTAACAAATCCTTTATATCCAATCTTTTTTATTGTATCAAAAATCTTTTCAAAATCTATAGAGCCTATTCCAGGTATGAGATGATAGTGAACTCTATTGTTAGATATGTCTGATAAATGAAAATGCTCTATATAATCGATTAATTTTAATATGGTTTCGGAAGGATCTTCTTTGACACAATAGAAATGTCCAATATCAAAATTTAATTTTATATAATCAGAACAGATTATTTTCATTAACTGTATAAATTGCTGAGAGTTTTCAATTAGAAGGGAAGGTTCTGGTTCAACTAATATTTTTACACTATTTTCTTCTGCAATGTGTTTAACTTTTTTTAATCCATCTGCGAATATTTTCAAGAGTGTCCTTGATTCTAATGCAGTATTTTGTCTGTTAATTGGACCGCCTGGTTCAGTTGAGAGGTTTTTTGCACCTAATTTCCTTGCTAAATAAATGCAGTCTACTGTATGTTTAACTCTAATTTCTCGCAGCTTATTATCAGCTTCTATCCAGGAAGGGTGATAAACATTTCCTATTGCATATAATGTGAACGCATTAAGATTAGAAATTCCTATATTTAAATCTGAAATTAAATTTTTTATTTTTGTTGCTTGTTCTTCAGAAAATTGAGGAGGATAGGCATGTGGTACATCACATAAAATTTCTACACCTTTATAACCTATTTTGGATATTTCTCTTATGGCATTATCAAGAGAAAATTTCTTAAAAGCGTTCGAACTAAATGAGAGTAACATATCTAAATAATTCGGTAATGATTATATTCGAGTCAAGATACTAATATTGAATTTGGGGAGTCCATGTAAATTTATCTGATTGTTTATAAAAATCATATGCATTAGACATTGTAACTTTTTCTATTTCATTTTTTCTGAATCCCTCTTTTCTCATTTCTCTAGCAACTAATGGCACGCTCAATGGATCGGAAATCCCCCAATCAGCTGCACTATTTATCATTATATTATCTGGTCCATTTTTTCTTATAATATCTATTGCACTTTTTGGTGAAAGTTTCGTTATAGGATAAACCGAAAGACCAGCCCACAATCCCATTTCTAATGTCTTTTTTATTGTTTCCTCCGTATTATGATCGATCAGAATTTTCTTCCGATCATATTTATTACCATTTTGATTTATTATTTCTTTAATTCTCTCTATCCCTTTTGTTTTATTTTGATGAGGTAAATGGATCATAATAGGAATCTTTTTGGTTGATGCAATATCAAGTTGTTTAATAAAAATTTCCTCTTCTAATTCGTTAATAAGGTTGTAGCCAATTTCGCCAATTGCTACAACTCTTTCTCTATCGATAAATTTTAACATTGCTTGGAGTGCATCTAATGCTAGTGGTCTTTGTACAGATTCTTTAGGATTCACCGAAATACATACAAAGTGTTCAATTCCAAATTGTTTAGCTCTTGTAGTTTCGAATGATATAAGATGTTCCCAATAATCAATAAATGTTCCTACAAAAGTCCTTGGACCTCCAAGCCAAAAAGAGGGTTGTACGATTACTTCTATTCCGGCTTTCGACATAGCATCATAATCATTAGTAGTTCGGGAATACATATGAATATGCGGATCGACGCATCC
>Ga0115846_100543_pt2 | contig 18425 bp, 15 predicted proteins | sample InSIn5gowninarea_2_FD_83860 | JGI IMG/M metagenome (GOLD analysis project Ga0115846, IMG submission 83860)
CGTCAATTCCAAAGAAGTTCTGTGGAGAGGCACAGGACACAGAGATGTAGTCTTGAGCGTGGATTACGGGAAGACAAAAGACGGTAGGGGAATGCTCGTCAGTGCGGGCAAGGACAGGGAGTTGAGGGTTTGGATTGAGGATGCGCCGCTGAAGACGGGTGCTGATGCTGGGAGGATGGAGGAAGACATTAGAGATGAGGTTGATGGGGAAGGACATGTGGTTAGATTGGAGGTTAAGATGGAGGAGGATACGCCTATGGTTGACTAGACTTGGTTTGCTATGTGGCTTTGCGCTTTGAATGGATTGAGAAGCCATGTAAGAAGAACAATGAAACAGCATCCAGCTGAGTGCAGAACGCAGCATTTCCACAACTTTGCTTCGAATACTTCCTGTCTCCGTGTACAGTGAGTAGGTTGACCTCCCACCTCGCCTCTTGACTGTCCACCCAAACAAAACCTACACCATGAGATTCCGACGACACACTTTCCTGTGCAACACTCCACTCATCAACATCTGCCATCTCACTCTCATCCTTGCTACCTCCTTGCGTCCTTGCCGTCTCGTTAACCTTCGTTTCAGGCCCTAATTGTATCTCATCCCATCTCCAGGTCTACTGTGAGCCTGGAGCAAGCGAGTGGATGTCTGTCTCATCACATCCCGACCCTTGTCACTCTAATCCGGTTCTGTTCGCCTTACCATATCGTGCGAAAGCGCGCCAGTCGTAGGGCTATATGTTTGCTGTCTTTGAGCGGTTCGTGCATGTTCTGGTCAGTATTGCATCAGAACACGGCGCCGGCCCGGTGAGTATGTGTGGACAGCTAAAATTGTCGAGTTTGTAGCTTGGTGTGTCATTAGCAGTGGCGCATGGTCTTGTCTGTTTGGAGCTGAATGGCTCGAAATTCCTCTGTCTCTGACGTTGTTAGATATTGCTATCCATGTGTAATCTCGTTCGTGGCTTATTACATCTCATCTAGGGTTATGGTATATATGGCCGTCATCGCTGTCACTACCGTGCAATGCGAAAGCGTCCTTGCGCTTGCTCGGCTTTAAATCCATCACTCTGACTTGGCAGTGGCGCACGACTCCTGACACCACCGTTCAGTCTTGGATCGGCCATTGCAGCTGCAGCGGACATCGATGTTGGTGGGGCGCCGAGGCCAGGGATTGATGCTGAGTCGCCTAGACCGGGGATGGACGACAGGGGAGGCGGACCTGAGGCGCCGATATTCATGCTTGGTGGGAGTGGTGGGGCGTAGCCAGTGGGGATGTGGAATTGGGACAGGTCGATGTTGGGTGGGAGTGTGCCAGGTGGCGGTAATGCGAATTGGGTGTGAGTGTTTATGCCGGAACTGCTGAGAGGACGTCCTTGGTTTTGCTGGTGGAGGAGTCGTGCTAGTTGGGCTGGGTCTGCTGGTGGAAGAGGTGGGAATTGTCCGAAGCTTGGCGCGGCGTTGCCGGGGCGGTGTGCCATTTCGTTCGGGTTTGACAGCGGTATATGGAATCCTGCTGGCATGGCGGTCGTGACACCTGGTATTGGTGCTGTGCCGCTTGGTTGGGCAAGACCTGGGAGACCGGGCAGTCCGGGAATGTTGACTTGATTTCTGTTTGCATTGGTCCGATCTTCTAGTCCTTCTGCTTCGTCTTCTAATTCCTGTTCCTCTTCTTCTTTTGCTTCGCGTGCTCTTGCTTTGCGATCGTATGTACCTTGTGCTTCTGCTCCTTCTTCACCAAGATGGTATTTGTCTTTGAAGCATTTTTGTGGATCGCCAGGTTGAGACCGTGACCAGAAACGGACGTAGTGGTCATTTGAGCCTGTGGCGAGGATATGACCTAGTGGATGCCAAGACAATGACCAGATGGACGATTCGTGGGCATATGTGATTTTGTGGGCTGGATAGATACTTTGTGGGGCTGCAGATTTTGGATCGGGAGTGTTGTACGGTGAAATTGTAGCTGTGGCAATGCCTGGCGGTGTATTTGCTTCAGTCAGATTATAGGTGTGTAGATCGCCCTGTTCACCACCTGTGGAGATTATGGCTGGGTGGATAGGATGCCAAGCCAGAGATGTTACACCCTTTTCGTGGCCACGTAGAATCGCAACATCTCGCATCATGCGTAGGTCAAAGATCCGGGACTGACCATCACGAGCAGCTGTACCTAGAAGTTGTGGCCGGAGACGTGAGAAGCTTACGGTTGAAATTGCATTTTTGTGCCCGTGTAGAGTCGTCAGGTTACGACACGTTCTTGGATCCCAGAGCCGGACAGAATGATCTTTTGATCCGGAAACCACGAGACCTTTCTGTGGATGCCAGTCTACCGCTTTGACATCCCAGCCGTGGTCTTTGAAGGTTGACTCATTAGTGGAGGATGTGAAATCCCAAATTTTAAGAGTGTTGTCATCCGATGCTGAGACAAATTTTGTATCGGTGGGACTGAATGCTAGATCTCTGATGGGCGAGTCGTGAGCCTTAAACTGATGGGTCATATTGAGGGTTGGTTGAAGGTAGAAGATTGTGCCTTCGTCATTAGCGGCGATCAGCCAGTCTTGTTTGTTGGACCACTCTGCTGTTCGTAGTGAAGAGCTACCCATGGCAGTTACTGTTTCAAAATTGAAAGACATTCCGTTCCATAACATGAATTCGCCATTATGCACTCCGGCTAGTAGACGTCGACCTTCGGGCATCCAACGCACGATAGTCACAGGCTTTTTCGACTTGCCCAGGGATTGGTGTAGAAATCGTGTTGGTATTGATTCTGCAGGGTTGTCGAGTCGTGCCATGGAAGGTAGCATATCAAGTATATAGCTAATACTTGGCCTTTCTTGCTCGTAATGTGTTGAACCTTTCCAGGCTGGTCTCCTTTGCCGTGTCCATTGTATCATAGACGAACCATAATCTGTGACGGGTCTTGGTCGTCGCTTTCGAAATGCTCCATCGAACCCTTGATCATCGTCATAGCCGACCATGTTGCCTGAAGCGTCAAAGACGCTTTTCAAACTTCAAAGCACAGTACTCTTGACCTCCTAGACTACTGTTTTACGTGCTTGGCTGACTCGTCCCTTAACCCTCAAACAATAGTACCTCGAAGTAACAAACGTATACTTGGTTAGTTTTTAACACCTTGTGACCATCACTCAGAGCTCGTTTTCCTTCTGTGTGAATCGGATTGAAGAGCAACAATGCACTTTGGGTGTCGAGGGAATGCAAAGGAGATAATGCGACTCGAGTTTATGGTGGACGTGTTGGGCGGCATTTCAAATGCTCTAAGCTATTTCGAGATTAGCTCAAACTTCTGAATTTCCCCAAGTCAACGACAAGTAAAGACTTCCGTACTTTTGTCCTACACTTCGTCAACCCTTATTAGTATAAACCTACACCTATGTTGCCAAAACCGTGCCTGAGGCTTGCAGTACAGACGTGACGCCTAGAACTAAGAATCTGAGATACTGCCTTGTCATGTAGCAAGGAGAGTCATCGATGCCAACAAAAATGATAGCTTCAACTACTGCTGTTCTGGCCAGACTCTATTCACCATAATTTCGAATGAAGCTTCTCTTGCATTCGGTCCCAGTCTTGGACGCTTTCTACAGACAAGAATCTCGAGATGAAGCAAATGTGATAGGAGGAAAACCAAGCTCTCCGGCAGTCGTCAGTTACGTGTTTTACGATTGCAGACATAGGTATGCAATGTATTATTGACATTATACACTATTAAATGGCAATGTTGGGGTAGTTGAGCCATCATAAATGCCCAAACGACGCCTAAAAAAGTGAACAAACGCAGCCCCGGATTGAAGCCACGACTTGGAACAGTTAGTAGTGAAAGTTGCAAAAGGAATAGCAGTGCATACAGGGCATGAACATGATGGTCCACACAAACCGTACATACACACTGGAGCTATCTTCTCCAAGGCCCAGATCCAGCGACAATTGTCATTCTGGTCTGGCTCGTGAGAGAAAATTGGGCTTCGAAGAATATATTCCTTCACTCGGTACATTTACGGACGCTTATCATTAGGTCCGAAGCTGCCGACACTTTAAAGGTGGCTGTGTATATCGGCAGTCACCGGCAACGGAGCTTTGAGCAAGCAATCCTATTCTAAATGTCAATCGCACATTCTGCGATCAGGATGCTATCTACATTACTCATGCCTTTTCACAATCAGCAAGACTCACTCGGTACCTATCTTCGGCATGAATATAACCTGTGTTTGTAGGGTCAGTATTGCTTTTGAATATGTTTGAGGCTGACCAGCCATTCAACAGTTGGCATTACATACACATATCTTCTGTTCGCATGTCACGATTTTCAAGGCTCGTCTCTGGGGGAGAAAGTCATCGTTGCGACGACAACGAGCAGATGACTGCATCTCGCTATAGATTTTGCCCGAAAGGACAGCAAAAGGGGAACATTGTGGTGTCGTCTTGGTCTCATACAAAAGCTCTCCAAGTCTTGCCCTCTTTGACACTGTACTCATTCAATCGACACAGTTTCGCAATATTATCTATCTAATCTGCCAAAATACCCATCGAACCTCTCCCATACTCCGTTGAAGAATTTAACAAGATCCCAGATCTCGCAGCCTCGGTCCGGAGACTCTTCATATGGAACGGCGAATCCTTCATCATAACTACCATGCGCCTCCTCCTACTCGAGCACGACCTTACCGATGTCTTCGGCGTCCGCGTGCTGCACTCTCACTTCTCCCTGCAAGAGAACGAAAAGCTTGTTGAACTCAATCATCAATCAACCGGCTGGAATCTCGGCAGCGGTGACGGATTAATGGACGGCCGAGTCGTTCCCAAAAGCTGGCGACTCATCAAAGGTAAAGGTCTCATGCCATACGAATTCACTTTCCGGCCCTTGAACACAGACAGAGGAATCGACCTCACAGAGCCCAGGTACCAAGCCTTCCTCACGGACTTTGTCGCAGCCGTAGAAGCAGCCGAGCTCGGAGACTCGATCGCACTATCAGTCCGACCGGCACAGCCGGCCGGCATTGAGATCACAATGCGTAGCAGCACCATCTTCTTTCCTGAGGGAACTTACCAGTATGATCCCAACAAAGCCATTGTTACAGGTTGGTACTTCAATTCGAAGTCCGCTGGTATTTGTGCTGATGTGCCGAACGAAAAGCCAATCCTTCGCGCCATGTGCTGGATGGAGGATGGAGGTAAGGGAAAGATTGGGCGGGAAGGAAGCATGTGAAGGCCAGGTGTCGAGCTTTGGTTACGACATGGTAGATAGATTAACGATCGAACATGGTTCGTAAAGACGGGATGAATGCAGAAAATAGTGGTGAGAGTGACGTTGATCATCTTCCAGTAGCAGCGACGTGCACCAGAGCATCCAAGTTAGCCGCGCTGTTGTTCGTACTGTAATTTGGGTAGACCAAAGAATGTGCAGTGAATCGTACTACCACTTTGACATCATCTTTGAATGCTCTCATGCCAATTCCAAGTCAGTGACAGTAAATGAACGACCTACATTTGCTTGCATAAACCGTGAGGTACTTCTCCGCTCCGATTTGCTGACTGAAACCTGAACACATGGCTATTGTACCTTGACGCAATCGACTCGTGCGATCCTTCGACTGAGCTGGCCATGACATTTACCGTCTACCATACTCTTACTTGACTAGCCCCCTGTATAACACTATCAGCGGATGAGCCTCCCATCGACATGACTAAAACCGAAGCTAAACCCGATATCCGTGTATCCAGGTACAGTACATGGACCATCAGTCACCTTAACTCCGAACGAAACCCGATTACATAAAGCGATGAGCTTCTCAAGAAGGTGGGCGGGCCTGAGAGACCTGCCAAGATGTCGAATCGTATCACAAAGATTGCCATCGTCGGCGTACGTGACACAATACACACGATGCTACCATCTCGACTGACTGATAACGACAGGCCGCCGGCAACATAGGAACATACGTAACCGCAGCCCTCCTCAAAACAGGCAAGCACACCATCACAGCCATCACACGAGAAGACAGTCAAGCCACTTTTCCAGAGCGTGTGATCTCGAAGAAAGTCGACTACCGCAAGCCAGAAAGGCTTGTCGAAGCACTGAGAGGCCAAGACGCGTTAATCACCACTTTAAGTGGTCATGCCGTGCAGACAGAGAGCCAGCTCGTGAAAGCTGCGGCTGATGCTGGTGTTCTGTGGATTTTGCCAAATGAATGGTCTCCGGACACGGCGAACGAGAACTTGGTTAAGGATGTGTTTGTTTTCCAGCCAAAAGGTGAGCTTTGTCAAGGGTAGTGGTGCATGTGCTGACTACGTATGCCAAAGTGGCTACGAGGAAGTTGATCGCGGATCTGGGAAAAAGCTCGTTCATCGCGGTCGTGACGGGGTTTTGGTATGAGTATACTTTGGCCATGCCGGCGTCATTTGGGATTGACTTTGCGAAACGGGCTGCGCACTTCTACGACGATGGGGAGACGAAGATTTCTGTCTCGACTATGGCGCAGGTATGAGAGTGTACCCGCTGCTTGCTTCCTTGAGCCTCACTGACTGCTGCTTGCTAGACCGGATGTGCCGTTGCGTCTCTCCTCAGTCTGCCTATCAAAGCGGACGGAGCAGCATGTCTAGAGGACTTCAGAAACCAAGTAGTATACATCAATTCATTCACAGTCAGTCAGAAAGACATGTTCCAATCTGTTCTGCGCGTGACAGGGACAAGGGAGGACGAGCGGACTATTACAAAGGAGTCCGCGCAGCAACGGTACACGGATGGACTGGAGGAGATCAAGCAAGGGAAACGAACTGGGTACGCGAAGATGATGTACACACGCGTGTTTTTTGCGGATAGATGTGGTGATTTTGAGAGTAATAAGCGGACGCTGAATGGGCTGCTTGGTCTAAAGGGGGAGGAGATTGATGAGGCGACGAGGTTGGCGGAGGAGCGAGCGAAGAAGCCGCATTTTTTGAGCTAAGTACGTACCTAGGTATGTAGAGAAAGCTGGTTGACGTCGTGGGTACTGCTGCTACCACCAGCGTCCAGCATAATAGGTGTAACGACAAAATCTATCTTATTCACAATCAGTATTCTTTGCTTCTCGCACTACTATGCTTTGTGTGTTTGCTTCTCCCAGTATCTTCAAGCAAAACAAGTATCGCCACATCCTTTCTTCAGACCACGAGCTGTCGTCCCATTACTTGACTCACCACCCTCTCCACCTCACCCAAACATCCTTCACAACATCATCATCACCACTCTCCGAATCCACAACCAAATACCACCCAAACTGCGCCCCTGTAATACAAGCATGATTCGGCCATATCCTCACTCGCTGCGCGTATTCCACCGGCAACACATCCTTGCGTTCTCGGTCTTCCCACTGCAGGATTCCATGCTCCTGGCTCACGCGGTCGACAATCGCCCTGCCGGCATGACTATACGCGTCGTAGGTGTTTGGCATGTTCCATGATGAGACGACGCCGTGGCCGCGGTAGGATTTACATGGTTCGCGCGCGAGAGCAAGACCGCCGGCGTTGATGAGTGCTTCTGAATGTTCCGTGCGCTTCGGGTACTCAGAGCATATTTCCGTGAGGACGGAGAAAGCGATGCTGTCTTCGGGATTGGTGTGCGGTTTCAGATGTGCTGTGCTGCGGGACGTGGCGGAGATTTGCTGCATGTCTAGTGTTGGGTAGACGCCGGCGTGGATTTCGAAGTGGATGTTTTGGGCTTTGGCGGTGGCAAGGGATGCGCGGAGAGCGGTTGCGGATGGTGTACTGCTTGTGTCTTGGGAAGTAGAGAGGAGGTTTTGGAGGGAGAGAGCGGTCGGGGAGGCGCCGCAGGAGATTGTTAGGGGTGTGCGGCGGGTTGCGAGGGTGCCAGTGGGGAAGTTGTGTTGTGCTGCGAGGGTGCAGGCTTCGATCTCGGTGCGGAGATTGTCCATTGCTTCTTGGGGAGAGGAGCCGCCGTAGCTTAGGCTGTTGTGGGAGTAGAACCCGAGGATCTCTAGTTGTTCTTGGGTTTCGAGGGTTAGTGCGGTTTCGACTAGAGATTTCATTGTTTTGTCTGTGGGTGGTTGACCTGCTCGGTGGTATCCTGAGTCTGTTTTCAGAAAGACTTTGACGGTAGTGTTGGTGATGATGGAGACTTGCTTGGCTGTCTCGAGCTGTGCTGGATGGTCGATCATAAGTGTTAGGGTGCTTGCCCCGACAGTTTGAATGAATCCTGCTAAACGGTTGAGGTGGGAGGTGCCGGGTGGGACACCGTAGAGGACATTGGCTTTGGCACCCTGCATCTGATACTCTTTAATCAGTGGTATGAGATGTTCAAGTTCGACAACGGTGGAGCAGATTAGCCTGACATCTTTGCAGTCATGGCCGACTTGATAGCGAGTAAGCTCTGTGGTTTTGTGTGTCTTGATATGAGCACGGAAGTCCACGTTGAGTTCTTTGACAGCGTCGAGCATCAACCGGCAGTTCTCTTTGACCTTTGCAAGATCGAGGATAGCACTTGGCACTGGGACATCTTTTAGCGATTTTCCGACATATGCTGCTGCTAGTGAGGACTTGTCCGGGAGAGGAAAGAAGTGACTCGCCGCCATTTTGGTTTTCCGTGTATGAAAGCTTGGGTTACTCCTGCGTGCTCAGCTTCTGACTATATAAGAGTCAAAATTGTGACTCATCAAATCGTTTTGATGAAAGTGATACTGGGGTATCAGTTGTCTTATACTCATAAGCTATTGTTCCTGGCGGGTGATCGTTTTCCCCGCCAATGGCCGCTTGACGTTCCCACGTCGAGCATCACTCCACTCCACTCAAGCTGTCAGGTACTTGTGGATTGCAGAGTTAGAAACGACGTCTCCCTGGAAATCGTCGCTGTTCTACAAACGTTCCTGTAAGAGATATTGTAGTCCGCTCGGTATTTCTGAAGCCATATTAGATAAGCTATAAAGTTGTGGTACAGTAGGCCGCATTCGGATACTCCCAAGCTGCTAACTCATTGAAGCTTAGTCTCTCGAAAAAGCACGCTCTTGCTGGATGGGGTATAGTTTGTTGACCTCTTGCGCGTTTCTGTCTCGAAATGCTCGAATTGATGCAGAAGTGCCCCTCAGTGCCCCTGACTAGGGATCCCAGTTGGCCGTGTCCTCTTTTTCATGCAGCACCACTGCTACAATACAGTAGCTCCATGGCTATTTGTTTCCACAGGGCTGATGCTCGCACGATCTCTCTCTGAACAGCATTTTACTGTTCGAGGTCAAGACCACTAGTCGAAAAAGACCACCAAAAGCCGAATCGTGGTTACATACCTGGTAGTCCTTTTGCGCCATGAGCTTTGACCACAACTCATCATCCCAGACAAGCCAGCAGAGACAACCTCCACCAACTATCGAATTCAGATTACTTCTTTTGCGTCTAACCATGCATAGTCAAGTGTTCTTCCTCCTTGCTCCTTGTGGCTTTGCTCGTTAATATTTAAAGTTCCACTTGCATATGATATGGATGCTCTGCTGCACAAGTACCACACCCAATCCTTGTTCAAAAAACCTATCAACTTCCAGAGTCCCCTGAAATGATTGTGCGACAGAGGAGTTCCGTGCTTGTATCCCATGTGTGTGAGACCGGAGAATACTTTGCTCGCCGGTCCGCTGTGCATCCTCCAACCTTCCGACGAACCTATTGACAAAGCTATTGATCGGGGATGTGGCTAATGTAGGAAACACTAGTGGAGGCACCATCTGAAGTAATCTGACTATTCGAAGATCCTCCTCGAGCTAGCCGGTAGCCGACAGTTTTGCAGATACCATATCGTGTTCGATGCGCACAGGAGAACATTGAACGAAACACATTAACAGGCGATACTGCCTATGCCTACAACGACTCAACAGCCTTGATTTGGAAAGATATGGTAGCAGGGCTCAAGCACACCTCACGAACATGTACGGGAAGATCGAGGCCTATGAAGAGGGTGGGGGGACATACTCAAACAACATGGCATACCATTCGAGGCAGGAGTCGACCATTATGATCCGGCCACCAATTCATCCAGTAGCCCAACTACAGGGTGCCTTCGAAGAGTCAATGCTCGAGTCTGTCATTGACGATACCGACATGGATGTGTTTCTCGATCCTACTGCCCGCCGGAATATCCTCCTCGGAGCGCCTGCGTATACAAGAGTCGTTGCTGGTCGATGGAAGCAAAAGCCATCTGAGAAATTCCATCCGCTGTGGAAATTGATCGCACAAATATCTTTCGGAATACACCTGCTCGCCCAGCGCATGGCAAACTCGGAAGATGAAGTTATGCAAATCCTACAATCTCATGTCGATGAAATAGATGGCTTCCTTGAACGCGCGACCGAAGACTTTAATCTCGCTCAGGAAGATATACAGGAGCGACTGAGATGCTTGAAACTGCCTCTCTCCCATCCTGCTACCTTCGATAAGATGCTAGAAGACCGCAGTTTCAGACTATCCATCGTCGAAGGAAATGAAAAGATAGAGCACGTAGTCGACAGAACATCCCAGGCTATGAAGGACTCGCTGAAGGATGTTCAAAAGGGCTTTGATTCCACTAGCTGCCTCGAGGGCTATCTTCAGGCGCTCGAGCAAACATGGATCAGACAATCAGCTGAGCACGAGGCTGTCTTCGTTGCCATGCTGGGCAACGTTGAGGGTTGGCGCAAAGCTTTCATGTCACTACACGTACAGGGAAGCAAATTGGGTGGTTCGTTGAAGAAACTCAGAGATATCATCAACGAGATGCAAAAACGAGCCGGTGAAGTAAGTCGAAGATTGCTCCACCAAGCCAGAGGCTTTCCCAACGTCCCACATTCGCGGCTGCAGCAGCATCAAGCGATGAGAAACGCTACAGGACTCAATATGCCAACATCACGCTTCGCACCCAATAAGGAGTTGCCCGACATGCCAAATCGGCCACAGCTACGGCAAGTAGCCTCACATGACTCATTCAGAACAGGCTCTTTCACAAGAGTATCATCGAACAGAGGTCTACAACAGCCAGATATTCTATCCAGGTCATTCATTTCTCAGCAGAGGCCATCGAGCTCAAGACATACAAGCACGAGTCCAAGTGTGGTGCATAGTCAGCCTGGTCAGAGTCGAGTACCATCCATGGTTCCTTCACTTCTTGGGACAAGGCCATCATCACAAACCACTCCAACCATATCAGAATCAGATACGGCGAACGAAGGAGAAGAGTCCGAGAGGTATTTTCCTCCGGTGGAACTACCAGCATATGTGCCGGAGGAAAATATGTCGACACCATCAATGACAAAACAACGCCAACCTAGTGTTGGGTCAAACCTCGCGTCTACCAATCGTGCTTCGCATCGAGGTCCGAAGGTAGGCTCCCCGCGTTCACCCTTGGTTGAATTAGACGGGTCAGTTCCGGTACCAAACCAATCGCCAACAATCCTTCCTACATCTCAACCTACTCGACTCTCCGGAGGATCACGTCGAGCTCCGGCTATTGAGTCTCTCCACGAAGCTAAGGACAATAGTACCATGAACAAAGCAGCGCACTCCGCAGCTGCGCCTGCTCCTCAACATGTACCCAGAAAGTCGTCCGGTACCGACGACCCAGTCATTGCGGCATACACCAAGAATAACGTGAGAAGACCAAAGGAAGGCACTAAGCATTGGTTCGACGCGATAGACGATGATTCAGTGGATAGTGATAAAATGTCCGTTCAGGAGAAGGCTTCCCCACAGATAGCTACGTTGACCATACACACGCCAAAGGAACCATTATCAGATCATGGTAGCATGCCAGGAACACCTTCCTGGGCAGTGACCAAATTCCTGAAGACGGACGATAGACGAGCAGAGCTCAAGCAAGGTGCATTCAGCTCTCACCCACCTCAGCTGCCCCTAGCTAGCCCTCCTCAGGTTCAGCATCCCGAATCGAATCCACTCGCAGTAGCTACACCTCGGACCAGACAATCTCATGGTTCTAGTACTGGGACGCTTGGTGAGTCCGGTCCGGAATCCAACTCAGGAAGATCTTCTATGCGTCGCTTGGCAGTCATCGATAATAGTGCTTCGAAGCGTACATCTCATGTTGCCCCTGAAGTCATTTCTGTACAGAGATCAGCGAGCGTGCCTGTAACGACGCGGCAATTTGTTGCGGAGATGGAAGGTTCTATGCCGCCAATTGTTGGCCCAGTAGCAGATCGTACCGCTGTGGTGATGGAATTAGAAGCACCTCAGCAGTACTTCAAGCTACCGCCACGTCCACAGAAGGCTCCACCAAAGCCTCCAAGCGTTCCAGAGGCGGAAAAGGAGCCAATCAAAGAGCCTGTGGAGGCGTCGATCGTACCGCCTCACAAACCACTCATAGACGAGAAGCACAGTTCAGGTTCAGGAGAGGCTGGCAATCTCGAGCTGGATACAATAGCAGCCGAGCAAGACGAGGACCAGCCTTCCATTCAACAAGAAGAGTACGAACATCAAGACATTGAAGCAGTAAGTGCTGCCGAGGCGACCAACATCGAGGAACCTCAATTCCTCTTGCCAGCAACCACATACATCCCGACGCCACAAATTCCTCTGCCACCCTCTCCATTAGTGACTGAAAGCCCGCAGAAATCTGTGGTTGACGATCACCCGCACGAGGAGAAACAGGCATCAGCAGAGCCCCTTTACCTCTTGCCAGCTGTTGCATACAAGGCATCTGTATCACCTACGATCTCCCAGCAGCCTCCGACTCCCATCCCGCCCCCAATAGAGACGCCTCCACTACCCCCATCGACAGAGACGAAAGCTTTGGCACCATCCACAACATCTACACAATCACAGCCACCTGAGTCCGGATTTGTGGACTCTGTCTCGAATGCTGCATTACACGAAGTAGAAAGATTCATGCAACAGGACCAAGTATCCGAAGACTTAAGTCAGTTTGGCAACACCAGCAGCCACAGCAACCACAACGAATGGAAAGCGTTCTTCACGGGCAAGCCCAGTCCAGTCGGAAGTAATCTCAGCATTCGAAGCATCAAACGTGAATCGGCTGAGGACCTCCCGCTTATCAGCTCAAAATCTCCCACTCTTCTGAGTTCGATGTCAGCGATGAAGCGTTCCCCATTTCAGTCTATATCAGAAGCAGATAGCCCTGAAAGTGTGGTTTGGTTCGACACGGCATGTGGTGAGCAGAAGAGTAGTAACAAAGTTATTGAAAGAGAGCAAGCTAAAAGTCAAGCGAGTCCGTTAGGTTTGGGCATACAATCGGTCGGTTTGCAGTAGGATGGTGGCATTGAAGCAGGGCAACTTATTTAACCTAGATAATTCAATTCTGCGTTCTGATTCTCAGCTGTTGTTATGTTTGGAAAATCGATACAATGCGCCCAACAGCGGCATCTAGATGATAGCCATCAATATCCAGAACTCCCGATATGGTTTTTAATACTTGTTGTTTGAGCATACAGTGGTTTCTTCAGCGGATTCCAGATATCGCGGTCCCGTCCGCGCTAGGCTCAAGCTCAAGCAAACAAGTAAACACAGTACAAAGATTTCAGATTGCTCGAACAATAGTAATTACCAACACCTTCTGAACTCGGACAACTAACAATTTTCGGTGCACGGCCCAGGTCGGCGAACAGCTTCGCCTCGCACCGAGTACGCCGAGCAAAACAAGATTCCCTAGGCAGGAAAGTTCCCCAGAAGTCGGTGTCGATCGCCAATGAAGCCCTGTCAAATCTGCCATGGATAAGCCTGCATTTCCAGCATCTGGATGTGTCTGACACGTTTTCGACCTAGTCTAGATTCCCCTCAACGATTTGAAAGACAACATCGATGTTTGACGATTGCAAATTGCTGGTCACACGCGCTGTACTGTACATCGAACTCGTGGGATGCACAACTTATGGTGGTCGATCCGAGTAATGGATTGTTTAGGCCGGACCAGGTGCTTGTGGGGCCGATGGAAGTCCTCCATTCACCCGCAGGCATGTGCCGCTATTGCACCAAATGAGATGCGCTTGGGCTCCGTCCGGCGTCTGTGCTCCAGTCAAATTACAGTTAAACCTCTGCCACCACTACCCACTGGCACTACTCGTTGATGCGCAGGCGAACCAGCCGCATCCAGTTGCCATTAACTTACTGCGCTGCGTGTGTCAGTAGACATCATAGACGACGTTGACTGTGCTCGTCGCCTTGCCGCCACCATCGACAACCCATTTCTGCACAGCCTGCCATCATTGTCCAAGTATCTGAAGCTCTTTGTCAGTAAGCGAGACCGGTACCCCGCCCTCGAATACACCGTTATGCGATGAGCCGTCCGACGCGCGACTCGACCAAGTATACCCATCGGAATCAGCTCGCCTGCGTGAACGCGTTCCGGAATTCATACCGTCGAGTCACCGAAAATATCGGACCCTAGCTAGGCACAAGTAGCAGTCGGGAGGTAGTTGTTACAGGAATTGAGGTGCCTCCGACCAAGCTTCGGGTAGATTCGAAATAATGAAGGCGATGGCGCATGGCATGTGAGCGATTCATTCACAGCCAATACAGCTACTTGCGCCAGACTGACCCCTTCGAAGAAGTCTGTCGTCGATCACCTAAATAAACCTGGCAATTGATGTCGATGCCAACCGAACCTCGACACAGACATCTGACTAGAGACTGGAACAGTGGGTCTTTGCTTTGGTTACAGAGTGTAGGCTACGTGAAGTCGATCGGTGACTTGGTTCAAGAGGTGTCGGTTCTGAGTCGATGTGAAGTTCATCTGAAAGATTTCGAAGTAGGAAATTACAATTTACAACACTTGGTGATAGCACTGTTGTAGTGTTACCACCTGGGCCTTGAAGGAGTATACTTAATTCAATACACCCGGTCGCGCTACGTGTTCTACAAAGGGAATCATGGCTTCGCGGAAGGCAAACGAGAGACTAGGGCAGTCCAAGCCGTTACAGACCATTGCCAAACAAGGAGGCGCACCTCTTTCCAAGTCAACTACCATCGCGCCATGGGATGAACCTTCCTCCGACTTGGGTAACTTCGCCACTGCGGCATGGGAAGATCCACAAGCTCGAATGAGAGGCACACGACCCTTCAACCAGTCCTACTTCAACGAGTCGCCTTGGGACACTACTGCTCATCCTCAGCCGTTTTCGAGCAGGAACGGCTCAGAAGAAACACCAGAGTCCTCAGAGACAAACCTACGCAGGCCGTCAGTGGCAAGTAACGAGACTATCAGCAGTATAGGCTCGAGGAGTAGCGGAGTGAATGGAAGATTTCACAGAAAAGCTCTGAGAGGATTTTTTGGTGACGATCCGAGCGAGGAACCAAAGAAGGCATCAACGACACAATTCAATAACCACGATAGCTCGTCGAACATCGAGGACAGGGGCCTGCGTAATAACTCTGTACAAACAGCACGTTCGATTGAGGAACGGCCAAAGACACCACTACCTCCCAGCGTTGTGACGCCTTGGGACTATCAGAACTTTGAAGATGTGTCGAAGTTCGGCCAGGCACCTATACGGCAAGAACAACCACACGAGCCGAACGGCACGGCAAAGAGTGCAGGTGCAGCTGTATCTGCAGCAAAATCGATAAAGCGCACCCTCTTGCCGCATCGACACACGAAGAGCAAGGATGATACACCAAACTCGTTGTCAACTCCTCCCATCATACCACAAAGGCCTGCTTCGAGCCGTGAGGCATCAAGCAACCACCTTCCTCTTACTCGAGCCAATAACCCATCCAACGTTCTCAACTCCGTGAACGGCTCGTCGAGCCTCCAAAGAGTGCAGACACCATCAATGCCTCCCCCAGAAAAGCACGGCACGCATGAGAAACGGCACTTCTTCTCGAAATTAAAACCACATAGGCACAAGGACAAACATGCGCTGTCGGAGACTGCCACACCATCTACCACAGAGCCGAATCAATCTCTCTCTGAGACACAGTCGAGAGCTAGAGGCTCGTCGATAAGGTCGTCAGGGAGCAGGACATCTGAATCGCCTTCCCAGAAACAGGACAGGGAGAGCAGTGTTGCATCGATGGACAGCGCGTCAACGATCAAACCACTAGACATGTACAAGCTTGATCGAGTCACCACGACAAACTCGATGTCATCAAAGACGAGCAAACTAAGCAGGATTGCTCATCCCCGAAGTCGGGATCGCACCATGAGCACTCAGAGCATACTTAATCAACCTCCGACACCAAAGCAACCAGAAAAGACTAAAGGCTTATGGCACATTGACACGAACTTTGAGGATATGTCAGATATTCTTCACAATCCTCCGACAGCGGATCCATCAGCTGATCCTTGGAAAATGCTTGGAGCTAAAGCTGGACCACCAACACCGGCGCAGGAAGCAACTGCGCCTGGCTGGGCTGTTCCTGACAGTTGGGCTGTCAAAGGTCAAGACGACGGTGTTGGTGCGCAGCCTCACGATGTTCCCGATAGCGCTCTGCCTGCGATTGAAGAAGAGGACGGCATACCATATTTCATGCGTGTTTTCAGGTCTGACGGCACATTTGCTACACTGTCCATGTTCATCAATGCCAGTGTCGGCGAGGTAATGCAATCCCTTGCGAAGAAGTCTGTACTGCACGATACCGTTGAGAACTACCACTTGATTCTGCGCAAAAATCAAATGTCTCGGGAACTTAGTCAGAATGAACGGCCAATAGCAATGCAGAAAAAGTTGTTGTTGCAGGCCGGCTACCAAGAAAGCGACCACATTGAAGAGGTGGGACGAGAAGACAACAGCTATCTGTGTCGCTTCACCTTCAGTCATGAGAAGCAGACCGGCTTCGGCTCAGGTCTTGACAATGATTCAAGCTTCACCAAGCAACAAAAATTCAGCCATGTCGACCTGTCCGGAAGATCATTACTTACGATTCCTGTCGCCCTGTACCTGAAAGGGCCGGAAATAATATCTCTGAATCTTTCACGAAATCTCGCATTGTCGGTTCCGAAGGATTTCATCACTGCTTGTACTAACCTTCGGGAGATCAAGTTTACGGGAAACGAGGCAGGGCAGCTACCGCAGAGTTTGGCTTTTGCATCGAGGCTCAACGTGTTGGACTTGTCAAACAACACGCTCGAGGAGCTTGATCATGCTGAGCTTCACAGGCTAGCAGGTTTGGTCAGTCTTAAGTTGGCCAACAACAATCTTATGAGTTTGCCAGATAAGTTTTCGCATTTCCGACAACTGCGGTCTCTGAACATCTCCTCGAATAACTTTAAGGAGTTACCAGAGCAGGTTTATAACCTCCGATCGTTGGTAGACCTTGACATCAGCTTCAACAAAATCTCCAATCTGCCAAAGATATCGTCTCTGACCACTTTGGAGCGACTTTGGATGACCAATAACGGCCTCAGGGGGCCTTTCGATGAAGGCTTCAGAGAGCTTGTCAGGCTCAAAGAAATCGATGCACGATTCAATGCCATCACGAATTTCGACAACGTTGCGGTATTGCCCGACCTCGAGCAGCTATTGATAGGTCACAATCACATTTCCGCATTTAAAGGTTCATTCAAGAAGCTTCGAAATCTAGGCCTCGATCACAATCCTATGACTGGATTCGATGTGACGGAAGCCGTGCCGACTTTGTTATCACTCAACATCGCTTCTGCGAAGTTAGTACAATTCGACGACCATCTCTTTGAAAACTTGCCGAGTCTGCAGAAGTTGATCTTAGATAAGAATCACTTCTCGAACATACCCTCTCAGATTGGGCGATTGACGAAGCTCGAGCATTTGAGCATGGCCAAAAACAGATTGAACAATATTCCACCATCGATCGGTAGTTTAATTGAACTCAAGTATCTGAATTTGCGCGAGTGCAACGTGAAGAGTCTCCCGCCCGAGATCTGGTATTGCCGAAAGCTAGAAATGTTGAATGTTTCGTCGAACGTGCTGGAGTCGTTTCCTAGGATGAACGCTGCTCCACCACCAGAAATGAAGGAATTGCACCCAAGTATGAGCAGTTCTAGCCTGTCGCATTCTCCTAGTTTCGAGGAGCTTGGCAAGCTAGAAGACTTCCAAGCTCGACGGCCTAGCCAGGCATCTACTGGTATGCTGAGCATAGGAAGTTCACCAGGTGGTGGTCGCAAAAACTCGATGGTCTCGATGCATGCCCCTCAAGGCCGGAAGATGTCACTTGCGAGAACAAACACAGATTACTCTATGGCCACAGCGACCCGCAAAGACTCGAATCTATCACAAGCACGAATGCAAAACACATTTGCCGGATCGTTACGCTACTTATACCTTGCCGACAATCGGCTAGAGGATGAGGTCTTCAGAGAACTGATACATCTGCAGGAGTTACGAATGCTCAACTTGTCTTACAATGAGATCGATGATTTTCCGCAGGGCGTGCTGAAGCGATGGCCACTCTTGACAGATCTTTACCTTTCCGGAAACACCTTGACATCCTTACCATCTGAAGATTTCGAAGAGACAAGCAACTTGAAGCAATTG